>Ga0228536_1000061_pt1:0-215000 | contig 261914 bp, 215 predicted proteins | sample SJ1Smetagenome_FD_168611 | JGI IMG/M metagenome (GOLD analysis project Ga0228536, IMG submission 168611) | Enriched culture of PCE-dechlorinating microbial communities from Ithaca, New York, USA - SJ1.S | ecosystem: Engineered > Modeled > Simulated communities (microbial... >... | reverse complement strand
ACCTTTCAGAGAATCCGCTGTGGCTTTGGTCTGCCTTCCGGCTTCGCAGCCGGCCCCAGTCAGGCCCGCCGCAGCGGCAACACGGCGAAAGATACCGGAAACTTTTTCGCCCGCAAGCCCCAAAATGATTTTTTTGTAAAATTCGCGCGCCATCCCCACGCAACCCCATATATGGCATGACTTTTCACACCAGCCCCCAACATATGGACCCCCGGCGACGGCCCCCAAACCGGCTTGTTCCCTTGCGGCGGGCTTGCGGGCTTGTAACGCCGCGAAAATCAAAACCAAGCCACCCTGGCCAACCAGCCCAAGAGCCGCTTTCCGGACCTTGAGCCGTCCCGCGCTCGGACCGCCCCGCCTCTCCGGGCGGGGGTGGGAAAGGGCCGGGGGCCATCCCCGCCTGGAGAAGACCCCCGCTTTCCCACCCCGGGGTGGGCCTCCGCGCCCGGCGCGGTCCTATATATAGATGGCCTAGAAGCTCAGCTCGCGCGGCGGCCGGCCGGAGAAGTCGAAGATCACCGCCTGGCCGTGCTCCAGGCAGAAGGCGGCGAAGATGGGGTTGTCGGCCGAGCCGTAGATGCCCTTGATCATGGGCCGGTTGTCCATGACCCACTGCTTGATGGCCAGGGAGTCGTCCAGGGTCACGCTGCCGCGCACCCGCAGGGTGGTCATGTCCGGCAGGCAGGTGGAGAACTCGATCTTGGGGTTCCGCTGGAGCTGGGCGTAGACATCCTTGTTGTTGGCGGTGACGAACCAGAGCTTGCCGTCCTTCTCCAACTGGAACTGGAAGGGGCGCACCCGGGGCTGGTCGCCGTCCACGGTGGCGATGTAGACGATGGGGTTCTTCTCCAGGATCGCTACGATTTCCTTCATCTCGGACCTCCTTGGGTTTTGGTTCGACGTCGAACCGTGGGGCCAAAAAAATTTCAGCCCAGGTTGTTGGCCACCAGCGCCAGGCCCCGCACCAGGGCCTGGCGCTGGTCCCGGGGCATGTCGCCCCAGGCCTTGTCCAGGAGCAGGCGGGATATCTCCTCGAAATCGCGGCGGAAGGCCAGAGCCTTTGCCGTGGGGGCGATCAGGCGGACCCGGCTGTCCCCGGGGTCGGGTTGACTGGCCACGTAGCCCAGGGCCTCGAGCTTGGCGATCAGGCTGGTGAGGGTGTTCTTCTTGCGGCCGATGAGCCTGGCCAGGCGGGTCATGGGCAGGGGGCCCTGGCGGTAGAGCTGGGCCAGGATGGCGCCGTGGGAGGGCGCCAGGCCGGCCGCGCCCCGGCGCTCCAACTCGGACACGATCAGGGCGTTGGCCCGCTCCCGCACCTGGGCGGCAAGATGGATGATGGCCTCGGTGGACATGGCTGGAGTTTAGTTCGACGCGGAACTATTGTCAAGAAAGAAGCCCTCAGAGGTGGTCCCAATAAATCGGACAGTCGTGCAAGGTGGAAAACACGGTGGACGAGGCATACATGACCCTGCCCACGGCGAGGACAATCGAAACCGTGGCATGGAACCTATGTCCACCTTCAAACGCCGTCAAGCTGTCCCAGAATTGGGGACCAACTCTTGGGGCCACCAATGATTCGATGAAACCCTGAAGCATCCTTCGATTACGGTTTCCGTTTCGTGTCATAGGCTACGATCCGGTCGATGACGTTCTGTTCGAGGTTATAAAAGAAGAAACCATAATCGTAGTTATGATACCAACCCGGCAGGGTGTTGTAAGGCGCGTTCAGGTTTTGGTAGTTCGCTGGCGCTGGCAACGCGTTCGAATCAATCACTAAAGCTCCATTATTGTTTTGCGCGCCGGTATAGCCGACGATCACTTTGGCTTCGACTTGGACGCCGCCAATGAACTGACTTTCCCAGTCGGGCTCGACTTGGCCCGCAACTTGGCTGCCCGGGGGAGGCCCCAGTTGGGGCTTTACGGGAGGCTGAAACTTATAAAAGACCGCCCCGAGATTCGCCGCGGCGGGAGCGGCGGTGGGCTCCGTCTCATTCGGAGGTGTTGCCACCCAAGTCAACGGGTTGACACTATAAGCGTTCGCTTGCACGATTCCGGTCGGAAAAGGAGGGGTTTGTGAAAAATCCCCCGGGTTTTGCTGCGTGTTGTAGGTGACGATGCATCCGGTTTGCGTCTTGCTGCTGGAAATGCCGAGCTGCGATAGGGCGGGGTAGTTGGACATGTCATCCTGCGTGACCGACCAGCCGATAACGTAGGCGGCAATCAGTTGATCCCGGAGCGCCGCATCCGAGAACCTCCTCTCCAAAAGCATGAGCAGCAGGTTGGAGCCCTGACTGTGGCCCGCGAGGATAAACGGGCGCGGCTTATTATTGGCGTCTTTATTGTAATGATCCAGATAGTAATCAAATGCGTTCTCAACACCCTTGTACGCAAGTTCCAACGCCTGGTTCGCAGCATCGGTGTTGGCCGGTGTGGTTTTCCAAAGCAGGGCCTGAAGAACTTCAATGCCGGCAGCTTGTTCGTAATAAGGTACGTAAAGATTGACGCCCGCTTTGTAGAAGACGCTTGTCTTGGATTCGACCTGAGCCTGAATGGCGGGATCGGCCTTGGCTTCTGCAATAGTCTGGTTCCAAATCGTCGAATATTCAGAGACGTTGCTATCCATACTCGGGAAGTAGGTCGTGGGATAGAGGAAGAAAACATCCACGGAGTGGTAGGGATCCTGCGGGAGTGTTTGCCAGTTGGTGGCAATAGAATAATCAATGACCTCTGCCGCGTTGGAAGAGCCAGCACTGTCGCCGCATGTGACAAGCTGAAATAGCCCGACAACCACAACAATCATGACGAGCCACTTTTTCATTCTTCATACTCCATCCGGTTGCTTGTAGTGACCTAATCCCAGATTATGCTGGCCTGCGCCCGACCAATGTACCATATCGCAGAGTTAGACCCAGTTTTATCTTGAAAGAGGTGGCCCCCCTTTGTTGGGCTCTTCGTCGTTAGCTGTGGAATTTGATGAGTTCGCCCAGTGGGGCGGCGATGAAGGAAATGCCTCTTCGTCGTTTTGGGTGGAATCCTTGCCGCAGGTTTAGGGCCGATTTGAAACTGATTCTCCTCGGCGAGCCATTGGGCTGCTTTGGTCCCGCCCGTATGCAATCGGCCAACCAGGTCACCAGACCTTCTCAACCCACCGCCGCCAGGGCACCGTCGCGGTGAGAGTGGATATTCGCAGGGTTGGGACAAGCCTGAAATCGCTGACCACTTATGGGCGAAGATATTTCTCGTTCACGACTATCGCGTAACCGGTGAAGGGGCCGTCCAGGCCCCGAAACCGTGCGAGCGGAGCGAGGGTGCGTTCAGCCCCGAACCTCCGAGCGCCCAAGCGCGAGGGCAAGCAAAGCCGCCGGCCAAAAGCGGCGATGCGCTTCTGTAAATTCGACCCGAAACGACGAAGAACCGATATTTTTCGAAATCAGCCATTCCTGTTCTGCACAATTACTCCCAAACCCACTTCTCGTTCTCGGTCCAATCCGAGTGGGGTGGAGTCCGGCAGGGCTCCCCGGGCAGGGCCGGGGTGCCGGGGCCGCCGTCGTACCAGGGCTTTTCTTTTTGCTTTATGATTTCGCGGCGTTTGAGACGAGCGGCGGCGCTGGGATAGCGGCGCGAGAGGCTGGAGCGGCGCGGCAGGCCTTTGCCGATCGGCGGCATGACTCCCCCCAGGAAACGGACCGGATGGGTGGCGGCGGTGTCCCCTGGCATGGCTTTTTGCCAGCGCGCGCAAGGCGCGCGTGCAAAAACGCATGCCAGGGGCCGGGGCCCCGCCGCGAGGCCCGAGAGCGCCCGGCCGGTTACTCCGGCTTGCCGGTCCGGCTCAGCAGCCCTCCAGTGGGGTCCTTGGTCAGGGCGCGGCGGAACAGGTAATAGCCGCAGGCCAGGGCGATGATGATGGCCGCGATGCCGTACAGCACGGTGGCCGGGTACTTCTCCAGGTCCAGGATGATCACCTTGCGCGCGATGGCGATCATGGCCACCAGGAAGACCACCTCGGTGTGGATCTTGTCTTCCTTGATGTAGACCTTGATGGTCTCTAACAGCTCCAGGCCGATCAGGATCATCAGGAAGAAGCCGAACACCTCCAGCATCTCGGTGATGTCCAGCAGCAGGAAGGGCGGCTTCATCAGCTGCTCGTAGAGGATGACGCCCAGCTCCACCGTTCCGGCCAGCAGGGTGAGCATCATCATCCCGATCAGGACGACCTTGATGCCCTTTTCCAGCCACTCCACCAGGCCCATGGTCCACCCTCCCCCGTCCGGCGCGACCTCGCCGGCGGCTATTCCGGCGCCACCCGGTGGTGCTTCTTCTTGCCGGCGCGCAGCCAGAGCGCCCCGTCCGGCCCGGCCTGGGCCAGGGACAGGGGCTGGTCAAAGGCGGTGATGCGCTCCTCGCCCACGTAGGCCCCGCCCTGGGTGACCAGGCGGCGGGCCTCGGAGTTGCTGGCGCAGAGCCCCGTCTGCACCAGGAGGGTGAAGGCCGGGATGCCGACCTCCAGCTGGGCCCGGGGCAGGCTGGTGGTGGGCACGCTGTCCACGTCCCCGCCCGGGCCGCCAAAGGCGGCGGCGGCGGCGGCGGCGGCGGCCTTGGCCTCGGCCTCGCCGTGGACGATCTTGGTGACCTCGTAGGCCAGGACCTGCTTGGCCTGGCGGATGTCCGCGCCGGTCAGCCGGGCCAGCTCGTCGATCTCGCTGATGGGCAGGAAGGTGAAAAGCTTGAGGAAGCGGACCACGTCCTCGTCGGTGGTGTTGACCCAGTACTGGTAGAAGTCATAAACCGGGGTGCGGTCGGCGTCCAGCCAAATGGCCCCGGCGTGGGTCTTGCCCATCTTCTGGCCGGTGCTGGTGGTGATCAGGGGGAAGGTGAGGCCGTAGACCGTGACCCCCAGCATGCGGCGGGAGAGGTCCACCCCGGCCACGATGTTGCCCCACTGGTCGTTGCCGCCCATCTGCAACCGGCAGCCGTAGTGCTTGGCCAGGTGCATGAAGTCGTAGGCCTGCAACAGGGCGTAGTTGAACTCGATGAAGGACAGGCCCTGCTCCTGGTCCAGGCGCAGCTTGACGCTCTCGGCGGCCAGCATGCGGTTGACCGAGAAGTGGCGGCCCACGTCGCGCAGGAACTCGATGTAGTTCAAGGGCGCCAACCAGTCGGCGTTGTTGACCATGATCGCCCCGCCGGGGCCGAAGTCCAGGAAGCGGCTGAGCTGCTCCTTGATGGCCAGGGCGTTGGCGGCCAGCTCGTCCAGGGAGAGGATCTGGCGCATCTCGGTCTTGCCCGAGGGGTCGCCGATCATGCCGGTGCCGCCGCCCACCACCGGGATGGGGCGGTGGCCGCAGCGCTGGAGGTGGACCAGGGAGAGGATCGGCACCAGGGAACCCACGTGCAGGCTGGTGGCGGTGGGGTCGAAGCCGATATAGCCCAGCACGGTCTCCTGGTCGAAGAGCTGGGTCAGGGCCTCGGCGTCGGTGCATTGGGCCACGTAGCCGCGTTCAAAGAAATTTTGGTAGGCATTAATGCTCATGGCGCGATCCTTGGCGATGAGGGGGGTTCAGCCGTTGCCGGCAGGGGTGATGCTACCCTAAAACCCGCCGGAATGGCAAGGAAAGGGCGCTTTTTGACGGGGAAGGAGACGGGGGTAGGGATTGGGGAGGGCTGATGGCCGATTCGGACGTCCCGTCAATACCTCTCGCGGCTGACGCCGCCGGGACAAGGACTTGTCCCGGCCACCCGGAGGGGAGACAAGAGAAGAGATCGCTTCGCTGCGCTCGCGATTACAGAGCAGAGGCAGCAGCGGAGGGCCAGGTGGCGGCGAGTGGTGACATTTTCTCGGCGCAGAGGGGGCTGGCTAATCCGGTTCACCCCCACCCGGCTTTCTTTGGGAGGGGGGTGTGGGGGGAACCTTTTCTTTGCCCCGCAAAGAAAAGGTTCCCCCCACATCTCTCTTCACCGCCCCCTCTTCCTCCCGCCCCCGCCCTAGCCCCAGTCGCCGCGTTGGCAGGCCAGGACGCGGGGGATGCCGGCCAGGTCGTTGACGGTGGTGATTTCCTGGAAGATGTCGGCGTTGCGGGCCAGTTCCAGGGCGCGGGGGCCCTGGCCGGCGCCGATCTCGATCAAGAGCCAACCCAGGGGACGCAGGAAGGCCCCGGCCCCGGCGATGATGGCCCGGATCAGGTCCAGGCCGTCGGCCCCGGCCAGGAGGGCCTGCTTGGGCTCAAAGTCGCGGACCTCGGGCGAAAGCGTTTGGTGTTCGGAGTCGGAGACATAGGGCGGGTTGGCGGTGATGAGCTCGAAGAAGCCGCCATCCGGGGCCACGGCGTCCCAGAGGTCGCCCTCGCGCCAGACGACGCGGTCGGCCAGGCCCAGGGCGGCGGCGTTGTGGCGGGCGTAGTTGAGGGCGGCCGGGGAGAGGTCCACCCCCAGGGCGGTGGCGGTGGGGTGGTGGGCCAGGATGGCCAGGGGCGCCGCGCCGGAGCCGGTGCAGAGGTCCAGCAGGCGGGGGGCGGTCTGGTCCTTGAGGCGGGCCAGGGCCTCCTCCACCAGGTGCTCGGTCTCGGGCCGGGGGATGAGCACCCCGGGGCCGACCTTGAACTCCAGGCCGTAGAATTCCTTGCTCCCCAGGATGTAGGCCAGGGGCTCGCGGCCGCGGCGGCGCAGGATCAGGGCCTTGAAGGCGGCCAGCTCCTCCGTGGTCAGGGGCTGCTCGAAGCGCAGGTAGAGGTCGATGCGCTTGAGGCCCAGGACCCGGGCCAGCAAGAGCTCGCCGCAGAGCCGGGGGGCGTCCGCGCCGTGCTTGGCCAGGTATTCGGCCGCCCAGGCGACCAGGCCGCCGATGGTCCAGCTCAAGGCCCGGCCCCCGGCTATCCGGCCGGATGCAGGCGACGAGTGAGATATTGAGCGTCTTGCTGGTCCAGCAGCGCGACCTGCTCGTAGCGGAAATAGAGACTGTGGCAGGGTTCGCAGAGTAGGTAATTCTGCCGGCTGTCCAACTCGCCATGGCAAACCGGACAGACCAAGGCAGGCTGGTTGTCAGGTTGGTTGGTCGGGTCCAGCTCCAATAAATGCAGGGCGACCCGGTTGAAGGGATTCATGGCGTTCTTGAGCAGCTCATGCTCGCGCAAACGCACGCCCGGCAGCTCCTCCACGAAGGCGGGGATGCCCCGGACATATTGGTCGGCGCGCATCTTCAACCGTTGCAGGCGATCACCCAACTCCCAAGACGGCTCGAAGAGGACCACCCAGCGCCGGGACACCCGGCACATCTCGCGGATGGCCTGCTTGAAGTGCCGCCTGGGGGTCTGTTCCAGGCATTGATAGGTGTAGACCACGTCGAAACAGCGATCGGGAAAAGGCAAAAAACAAGCGTCCGCCTTGGCGACGGTGGCCCGCAATTCACCGTTCTGGATGAACTCGCCGTAGCCATGGCAAAGGCGGTTCAAGGATAAATCTATACCGAAATATTGCCTGTCATCGCCGAAATGGTCGCGCAGGCTGGCCAGGGCGTTGAGTTCGCCAGCCCCGACCTCAAGGATGGAATGAAAGGGAAAGCGCTCGAGGATGCGGCACATCTCCTGGCGCATCAATCCAGCCGATTCAACCGTGGAAACCTTGGCCAGCTCGCCATTGACGATGGACCATTTTTGATAACCCTTGTATTTTTGGCGAATGATGTCATCGCCGGCAACCCGATCATAGGTTCCCTCCACAACGGCGTTGCTCACCTTGCGGCTCAGCAGCCAATCCGCGGGAATCTTGTACAGGGTGTAGCTCAACAATTGGAGCTGGCGCTCTCTCCAGCTGCCCGGAGAAACCCCCATGACCTTGGACAGCCCGGGCGCCAGGATTCTCTCCAGCCCCGCCCGCCAGAACTTGAGCAGCATGATTCTGGCGCCGCCATCGTCCGTTTGTTTGCTGTTCTGCGCCACGGTGTGCTCCCCGCCGCCGTTCAGGATTGGCTGGCCTTGAGGGCCTCGGCCTGGAAGTAGGCGGTCAAGGGCGGGATGACGCCGCCCAGGTCGCCGGCCAGGACCAGGTCCAGGTTGTAGAGGGTGAGTCCGATGCGGTGATCGGTGATCCGGTTCTGGGGGAAGTTGTAGGTGCGGATGCGCTCGGAGCGGTCGCCGGAGCCCACCTGGCTCTTGCGGGCGGCGGCCTCGGCCGCCTGCTGCTCCTGGATCTTGATGTCCAGCAGGCGGCTGGCCAGGACCTTCATGGCCTTGGCCCGGTTCTTGTGCTGGCTGCGCTCGTCCTGGCAGGTGACCACCAGGCCGGTGGGAATGTGGGTCAGGCGCACCGCGCTGTCGGTGGTGTTGACGTGCTGGCCGCCGGCCCCGGTGGAGCGGTAGACGTCCACCCTTAAGTCCTCGGGACGCACGTCCACCTCGGCCTCCTCGGCCTCGGGCAGGACGGCCACGGTGGCGGCGGAGGTGTGGATGCGGCCCTGGCTCTCGGTGGCCGGCACCCGCTGCACCCGGTGGACCCCGGACTCGTACTTGAGCTGGCTGTAGGCCCCCTGGCCGTTGATCAGGGCGATGACCTCCTTGAAGCCGCCGTTGGCCGACTCGTGGGCGCTGATGATCTCGGTCTGCCAGCGCCGGGTCTCGGCGAAGCGCAGGTACATGCGCAACAGGTCGGCGGCGAACAGCGCCGCCTCCTCGCCGCCGGTGCCGGCCCGGATCTCCAGGATGACGTTCTTCTCGTCGTTGGGGTCCTTGGGCAAGAGCAGCAACTCGATCTCCCGCTCCAGCTCGGGCAGGCGGGCCTCGGCCGCCTCGACCTCGGCCTTGGCCAGCGCGGCCATCTCCGGGTCGGAGTCCCTCATCAGCTCGCGGTTTTCGGCCAGCTCCGCCTCCAGGCGCAGGTAGTCGCGGTAGGCGTTGGCCAGGGGCTCCAGATCGGAGCGGTCCTTGGCCACCTTCTGGGCGGCCTTGAGATCGGCCAGGACCGCGGGGTCGGCCAGGCTCTCCTCCAGCTCCACGAAGCGGGCTTCCAGTTCCTTGAGCTTGTCGAGCACCAGAGGGGTCAGGGCCATGATTCATTCACCTTTGGCTGGGGCAACGCGGGCCGCCGGGCCGTGCCGCCGGTGGGGCGGGGCTCTGGGGGGTCCGCGCGCCTGATTATACTCAAGTCACGCCCGGATTAGGGGCGCTAAAGACAGGTCAGGGAAGGGCCTTCGGCCTCGGCGGTGGCCACCGCCGCCTTGAGCGCGGTGAGCGCCACCTCGATCTGGGCGTCGTCGGGCTCGCGGGTGGTCAGCCGCTGCATCTGCAGGCCGGGCCACAGCATGGCCCCCCAGAAGCCCTGGCCGCCCTTCTTGCCCGCCAGGCGGATGATCTCGTAGGCCAGGCCGGCGATGGGCAGCATCAGGAAAATCTTGAGGACGATCTGGAGCGTCTGGTTGAGCCAGGCGGCCTCGGCCAGGCGGGGCAGCAGGGGGAAGACCACCGCGAAGATGGCGATGGAGATCACCAGCACCACCAGGAGGAAGGCGGTGCCGCAGCGGGGGTGGAGGCGCGAGAATTCACGGGCGTTCTCCACCGTCAGCGGCAGGCCGGCCTCGAAGCAGTAGATGGACTTGTGCTCGGCACCGTGATACTCGAAGACGCGCTTGATGTCGCGCATGCGGGAGATGAGCCAGAGGTAGGCCACGAAGACGGCCACCTTGATCACGCCATCGCTGAGGTGGAACCAGAAGCTCTGCTCGTCGAAACCAAAGGCCGACAGCCGGCCCAGCCAGAGCGAGAGCAGGTGGGGCAGGGCCACGAACAGGCCCATGCCGGCGGCGATGGCCAGGACCATGGTCAGGGCCAGGGCCCAGCCGCCCAGCTCCTCCTCGCCCTCTTCCTCCTCCAGGGCCTGGTTGGCCGAGAAGGACAGGGCCTGGAGGCCGTGGACCAGGGTTTCCAGCAGCACCACCGGCCCGCGCAGCAAGGGCCAGGCCAGGAAGGGCAGGCTTAAGGAAAGGGGGCGGAAGGGATCGTTCTTGAGCACCACCGCCCCGGAGGGCCGGCGCACGGCCACGCAAAGGCGACGGGGGGCCTTCATCATGACCCCCTCGATCACCGCCTGTCCGCCGACCGTCACCGCGCTCATGGTCGAACCCACCGGGTGGCGCTAGGCCTCTTCGGCCCCGGTCTCCTGCTCGGCCTTGGCCCGGCGCGCGGCCTCCAGCTCGTCGGCCTTGCCCTTGAACTTGTCCAGGTGCTGGTACTTCTTGTAGAAGCGCTCCACGCGACCGGCGGTGTCCACCAGCTTCTGCTTGCCGGTGAAGAAGGGATGGCACTGCGAGCAAATCTCCACCCGGATCTCGGGCTTGGTGGAGCCAGCCTCGAACTCGGCCCCACAGGCGCAGCGAACCTTCACAACTTCGTAGTCGGGATGAATGCCAGGTTTCATGCCGTAAGCTCCTGAAATTAATCTGCCTGAGCTGGGAAGTATACCCTTGGCCGCGCCATTTGCAACCAAGCCCGCCCCAAATAGCCCGCTGGGGCGGGGCCTCTCGCCCCGGTCAACCAGATATGGCCATGTTCGGCAACCCACCGCAACATCTTGGCGTTTGCCGACTAAAAAGTGACCGACCCCTTCCGCGCCCCGGCCAGCGAACCCGGGCGGCGACGGGGGCCGGAAAAGGAAAACTAGCGGCTCATTGAATCCAGGAAGTCCTGGTTGCTCTTGGTGCCGTGCAATTTCTCCTGCAAAAATTCCATGGCGTCCACCGGGGTCAGGGGGCTCAGGAGCTTGCGCAGGATCCAGATGCGGTTGAGCACGTCGTCGGGCAGCAGCAGCTCTTCCTTGCGGGTGCCGGAGCGGTTCATGTCGATGGCCGGGAAGACGCGCTTGTCGCTGAGCTTGCGGTCCAGGTGGATCTCCATGTTGCCGGTGCCCTTGAACTCCTCGAAGATCACCTCGTCCATGCGGCTGCCGGTGTCCACCAGGGCGGTGGCGATGATGGTCAGCGAGCCGCCGTCCTCGATGTTGCGGGCCGCGCCGAAGAAGCGCTTGGGCCGGTGCAGGGCGTTGCTGTCCACGCCGCCGGAGAGGATCTTGCCGCTGGGGGGAACCACGGTGTTGTAGGCCCGGGCCAGGCGGGTGATGGAATCCAGCAGGATCACCACGTCGCGCTTGTGCTCCACCAGGCGCTTGGCCTTTTCGATGACCATCTCGGCCACCTGCACGTGGCGCTGGGCCGGCTCGTCGAAGGTGCTGGAGATGACCTCGCCCTTGACCGAGCGCTGCATGTCGGTGACTTCCTCGGGGCGCTCGTCGATCAGCAGCACGATCAGGACCACCTCGGGGTGGTTCTTGGTCACGCTGTTGGCGATGTTCTGCAACAGCATGGTCTTGCCGGTGCGGGGCGGGGCCACGATCAGACCGCGCTGACCCTTGCCGATGGGGGTCATCAGGTCCATGATCCGGGCCGAGTAGTTCTTGGGCTCCCCCTCCACCTCCAGCTTGAAGCGCTCCTCGGGATACAACGGCACCAGGTTGTCGAACAGGATCTTGTCCCGGGCCACCTCCGGCGGCTCCATGTTGATCGATTCCACCTTCAGCAGGGCGAAGTAGCGCTCGCCCTCCTTGGGGGGTCGGATCTGGCCGGAGATGGTGTCGCCGGTGCGCAGGTTGAAGCGCCGGATCTGGCTGGGGGAGACGTAGATGTCGTCCGGGCCGGGCAGGTAGTTGTAGTCCGGGGCGCGCAGGAAGCCGAAGCCGTCGGGCAGGATCTCCAGGACGCCCTCGCCGTAGATGGCCCCGTTGCGCTCGGCCTGGGCGGTGAGCAGGGCGAAGATCAGGTCCTGGCGGCGCATGCCCGCCGCGCCCTCGATGTTGAGGTCGCGGGCCAGCCCGGTCAACTCGGCGATGGGCTTCTCTTTCAGCTCGACGATGTTCATGCTGCCGCCGTCGTCGAAGCTCTCGCGCTTGGCGCGGCTGGTCTTGCGCTCCTGGGCCTTGGGCTTATGGTTGTTCTCTTGCATGACTCGCTTGGCAAATTTAGGTTTTGACGTGGAATTGTGGGCGTTTGGACCATGCCCAGCGACCGGCCGTCAGGCTCGGTCCGCCCTGTTGGCTGACTCAGTTGGAATTGCGGAGGCTAGCTGGATCCTAAAAAATGGGGGAGGGTTGTTCGCCGCCGGTAACATCCGGACCCGACCGCCCCCAATGAACCCACCGGGGCCCGCAGGCTTGCGAAGGCTAGTATGCTGGGAGCGATTCGCTTACCGGCTGGAGGCAGCGCCGGCCAGGGCGCACAGCCCGGCCCAGACGGCCCTTACCTGGCTGTGAGTGTCTGTTATGGGGCCAGAATTGTCAACCACAAAGTGGGCCAAACCCCGCTTTTGTTCGATGTCCATCTGGGCTGCCAGCGCGGCCTCGGCCTCCGGCCGGCTCACGCCGTCGCGCCGCATCAGGCGCTGGATCTGCACCGCGCGGGGAACGTAGACCAGCACCACCGCCGCGAAGCGCCCGGCCCAGCCCGACTCGAACAGCAGCGGCACGTCCACCAGCACCACCCCTCCGGGATCGGCCGCCCGCCAGTGGTCCAGCTCCCGGTCCATCAACTCCCGCACCCGGGGATGGACGATGGCGTTGAGCCGCGCCCGGGCGACCGGGTCGGCGAAGACCAGCTCCCGCAGGCCCCGGCGGTCCAGATCGCCGTCGGGCCCCAGCACCCCGGGGCCAAAGGCGGCCACGATCTCCTCGAGCCCCGGGCTGCCCGGCTCCACCGCCTGGCGGGCCAGCTGGTCGCTGTCCACCAGGTGCGCCCCCAGCTCCACCAGCATCTGGGCCACGGTGGACTTGCCGCTGGCGATGCCGCCGGTGAGCCCCACCTCAAGCACCGCGCGCCCCCTCCCCCGCCGCCAGGGCGTGCAGCACCGCGCGGAAATCCGGCGGCAGGGGGGCCAGGACCGCGACATCCTGTCCGGTCACCGGGTGGCGGAAGGCCAGGCGCAGGGCGTGGAGCATCTGGCGACCAGCCTTCTTGAGCTCCCGTCCGGCCGCCCCCGGCGGCAACCTGCGCGCCCGGCGGCCGCCGTAGAGCGCGTCGCCCAGCACCGGCCAGCCGGCCTCGGCCAGATGAACCCGGATTTGGTGGGTGCGGCCGGTGGCGATGGCCACCCGCAAGAGGCTGACCTCGGCCTGGGGGAAATGCCTCACCAACCGCCAGCGGGTGAGCGCGGGCTTGGTCTGGCGGCCCTGGCTGGACATGCGCTTGCGGTCCACCGGGTGGCGGCCGATGCCGGTCTTGATCTCGCCGTTCATCGGCGGCCGGCCCCAGACCAGGGCCAGGTATTCTTTTTTCACCCGGCCGGCGGCAAAGGCCGCCACCAGGCCGCGATGGGCGCGGTCGTCCTTGGCCGCCACCAGGGCCCCGGAGGTGTCCATGTCCAGGCGGTGGACGATGCCCGGCCGCAGCACCCCCCCCACCCCGGCCAGGTCCCCGCAATGGTGCAGCAAACCATGCACCAGGGTGCCGGTCTCGTGCCCGGCCGCCGGATGGACCACCACCCCCGGGGCCTTGTTGACCACGATCAGGTGGGGGTCCTCCAAGAGCACCGCCAGATCCATGGCCTCCGGCCGCAGCTCCAGGGGCTGGGGCGGGGGCAGCCGCAGGCTCAAGGCCTCGCCGCCCTGGAGCCGGGCGCTGGCCTTGGCCTCCCGGCCGTCCAGACTCAGGCGGCCCTCGCCCAGCAGGCGCTGGACCTGGGCCCGGCTCAGGCGGGGGGCGAACAGCTCGGCCGCCACCTGGTCCAGGCGGCGGCCGGCCGCCTCGGGCGGGGCCAGGCGCTCCACCAGCTCCTCCTCGGGCGGGGATGGGGGCGGATTTTGGCGCGGCGGCTGGGGCATGGACCGGGACCTCGCTGGGCGCGGGCGCGCGGCTTGGCATGCGTTTTTGCAGCGCGCGCAGCGCGCCAGCAAAAAGCCATGCCAAGCCGCGCGCGGGCCGCCCATGGACGCGGCGGTTGTCGCCCACCCCGGCCCCTTTCGCGCCGACGCCCCGCGCCGGACGGCGGCGGGGCGTGGAGACCCGGGCCCGGGGCGCGCGGGCTCAGGCCACGAAAAAGCTCTCCAACTCGGCGGCCACGGTGTCCTCGCTGGCCTTCTTGGCGATGGAGATCTCCTTGACCAGCAGGTTGCGGGCGGTGTCCAGCATCTTGCGCTCGCCAAAGGAGAGGTCCTTGTCCAGGCGCAGCAGGAACAGGTCGCGCAACACCTCGGCCACCTCGAAGACCGAACCGGTCTTGATTTTCTTCATGTAGTCGCGGTAGCGCCGGTTCCAGGTCTGGCTTTCGATGACCACCTCGCGGTCCTGCAGGATGGCGTAGACGTCGCGCACGTTGCGGGCGCTGATCACCGGCCTCAGGCCCACCACCTCGGCGTTGGCCACCGGGATCATGATGATCATCTCGTTGTCGAGGATGCGCATGATGTAGAACTTGTGGAGCTGCTCGCCGATCTGGCGCTCCTCCACCGATTCGATGACGCCCACGCCATGGGCGGGATATACGGCGAGTTGACCCATCTTGAACATGAGGGTCTCCCGGGCGAACCCCTGGCAGGTTAATAAACCTAAATGATTGGATATTTTATCATGTGGCCATCCTGTGTCAACCGCAAAGGCTTTTGCCGACGCTCAAAAAAGAACAGGGCCGGCGTTGCCGCCGGCCCTGTTGATCAACCGGAACGGATGCTTAGTGCAGCAGGCCCGTGTAGCCGGCCAGCACCGGGGCGATGACCAGGCTCACCACGCTCATCAGCTTGATGAGGATGTTCATGGCCGGACCCGAGGTGTCCTTGAAGGGGTCGCCAACGGTGTCGCCCACCACTGCGGCCTTGTGGCAGTCGGAGCCCTTGCCGCCGTGGCTGCCGGCCTCGATGTACTTCTTGGCGTTGTCCCAGGCGCCGCCGGCGTTGGCCATGAACAGGGCCAGGAAGGCTCCCATCACGGTGGCGCCCAGCAGCATGCCGCCCAGGGCCTTGGGGCCCAGCAGGAAGCCCACCACCACCGGAGCGAGGACCGCCATCAGACCGGGGGCCAGCATCTCCTTGATGGCGGCGCCGGTGGCGATGGCCACGCAGGTGGCGGGGTCGGGCTCGACGCCCGGCTTGCCTTCCAGCAGGCCGGGGATCTCACGGAACTGACGGCGGATCTCCTCCACCATCAGGAAGGCGGCGCGGCCCACCGACTCCATGGTCATGGCGGCGGCCATCATGGGGATGATGGCGCCCAGGAACACGCCGATGACCACCATGGGGTTGGTCATGTCGATGCTGTCGATCTTGGCGCCCTGGGTGTAGGCCACAAAGAGGGCCAGGGCGGTCAGGGCGGCGGAGCCGATGGCAAAGCCCTTGCCGATGGCGGCGGTGGTGTTGCCCAGCGCGTCCAGGGAGTCGGTGATCTTGCGGGTCTCCGGTCCCAGACCGGCCATCTCGGAGATGCCGCCGGCGTTGTCGGCGATGGGGCCGTAGGCGTCGACGGTCATGGTGGCGCCGACGGTGGCCAGCATGCCCACCGCGCTCAGGCCGATGCCGTAGATGCCGGCGACCTTGTAGCCGATGTAGGTGGCCACGCAGATGCCCAGGATGGGCAGGTAGGTGGAGCGCATGCCCACCGCCAGGCCGGCTATGATGACCGTGGCCGGGCCGGTCTCGCTGTTGTTGGCGATGTGCTTCACCGGCGCGGCGCTGGTGTAGTACTCGGCCAGCAGACCGATGATGATGCCGCAGACCAGGCCGGAGATGATGGCCCACCAGGCGTTGTTGGGCACCTGGGGCAGGGCGGCGATGACCACGTAGGCCAGGACCGCGAACAGGATGGCCGCCACGAAGGTGGTGTAGCGCAGGGCCCCGGCCGGGCTGCCCTTCTCGAAGATCTTGATCGAGAAGACGCCCACGAAGGAGGCGAGCAGACCGCACATGGCCACCAGGATCGGGTAGGCCATCAGCTGCAGCTTGGTGTTGACATCGGCGTTGGCGATGCCCATCAGGCCCAGGTCCTCGGCGCCGATGGTGGCGGCGATGGCCACGGTGGCGATGATGGAGCCGACGTAGGACTCGAAGATGTCGGCGCCCATGCCGGCGATGTCACCCACGTTGTCGCCCACGTTGTCGGCGATGACGCCGGGGTTGCGGGGGTCGTCCTCGGGGATGCCGGCCTCGACCTTGCCCACCAGGTCGGCGCCGACGTCGGCGGCCTTGGTGTAGATGCCGCCGCCCACGCGCGCGAACAGCGCGATGGAGCTGCCGCCCATGGCGAAGCCGTTGATGTACATGGCGGTGTCAGGGCTGCCGCCGAACATCCAGAACCAGAAGCCCACGCCCAGCAGGCCCAGGCTGGCCACGGCCAGACCCATGACCGAACCGGAGAAGTAGGAGACGTTCAGGGCCTTGGCCTGGCCGAACTTGTTGGCGGCCTCGGCGGTGCGGCTGTTGCCCTTGGTGGCCGCGCTCATGCCCGAGAAGCCGGCCACCATGGAGGCCAGGGCGCCGGTGACGAAGGCGATGGCGGTCCAGGGCACGCTGGCGGGCAGCTTGCTGTCCACCACCAGCCACAACAGGACGAAGACCACCGCGATGAAGACCACCAGCAGCGAGTACTCCTTGCGCAGGAAGGCCATGGCGCCAGCGTTGATCATGCCTTCCAGCTTCTGCATGGTCTCGTTGCCGTTGGGCTGTTTCTTGACGTACTGGTAGATCATGTAGGCTACCAGCAAGCCAAACACGGCCAACCATGGCGCGTATGACGTCAGTCCAGTCATTACCCCTCTACCTCCTCCTTTAGGGAAACCCCGTGGTAACGCTGCATGGCCGCCTGGGGCCCCTGCTCCAGGATGACCGCCAGACACTCCGCGGCCAGCACCGCCACCTTGTCAAACACGCCGCGCTGATCGGCGTAGAAGCCGCTCAGCACGTAATCCTCTATGGTCTCGCCAAACCGGGGGCGGCCGATTCCCAGCTTGAGCCGGATGAACTGGTCGCTGCCCAGGTGTTGCATGATGGAGGCCACGCCCTTGTGGCCGCCCGCGCCCCCCTTGAGGGCGATCTTCAGCCTGCCTGGTTCCTGGTCCAGGTCGTCGTGCGCCACCACCACCCGTTGGGGCTCCAGGTCGAAGTAGCGCGCGAGACCGGCCACCGCCTGGCCGCTCAGGTTCATGTAGGTCTGGGGCAGGGCCAGGACCACCTTGCGTCCCTGACACCATCCCTCGCCCCACAGGCTTTGGTGGCCCCGGCGGGTGATCCCCACCCCCAGCCGGTCCGCCAACTCCCGCACCGCGCGAAACCCCAGGTTGTGCCTGGTGCCCTCGTAGCGGGGCCCGGGATTGCCCAGGCCCACCACCAGGACCGGCCCCGCCGGCAACGGCTGCATGGTCGCTCCGGGGACGGCCTACTCGGCCGCCTCGGCCGCTTCTTCCTCGACGGGGGCCGGCGCGCTGGGCTCGGCGCAGGTCACCACCGCGTCGTTCTCCTCGAAAACCGCCTTCACCCCCGCCGGGAGCTGCAGGTCGGCCAGGTGGATGGCCGCGCCCAGCTCCAGGCCGGACAGGTCCACCCGCACCACCTCGGGCAGGTCCTTGATCTGGCCCTCCAGCTTCACGCTGTGGTAGGCCAGGTTCAGCACCCCGCCCAGGTTGACGCCCGGGGCCTCGCCCACGAACTCCAGGGGCACGTCCATGGTCAGGGACTGGCCGGCCTTGACCTCCATCAGGTCCACGTGCAGGACCCGCTTGCCCAGGTAGTCGTGCTGCATCTCGTGCAGCACCGCCATGCGGGCCGGCCCCTGGTCGACACTCAGGGCCAGGAAGGCGTTCTCGCCGCTGACCTGGCGCAGGACCTTGGCCAGGTCCATCAAGGCCAGGGTGAGCGGCTGGGGCTGGTTGCCCGCGCCATAGAGCACGGCCGGAATCTGGCCGGCGGCCCGGAGCTTGCGGGCCACGCCCTTGCCGGTTTCCTCGCGCAACGAAGCCGAAAGCGGTATCTGTTCCATTACTCGAAAATCACCTCTCCCCGGGCGGCCTGAAAGCCGGCCGGTCAAGTGGGGGCATAATAATGCAGCTTTTCACAAAAGGCAAACCTTTTCCCCGTCCCGCGCCGTCGGGCCAGGCCCCGGGCGGGCGGGGAGGGTCGCCGTCACACGAACAACGAGCTGACCGAGTCCTCCATGTGGATGCGGCGGATGGCCTCTCCCAACAGGCGGGCCACCGACAGGGCCGCGATCTTGCCGCAGGCCACCGCCTCCTCCGACAGGGGGATGGTGTTGGTGGCCACCACCTTGGTGATGGGGCTGTCCTTGATCCGCCCCACCGCCGGGCCGGAGAGCACCGCGTGGCTGCAGCAGGCCCAGACCTCGCGCGCCCCGGCGTCGGTCAGGGCCCGGGCGGCCTCGGTCAGAGTGCCGGCGGTGTCGATCATGTCGTCCACCACCACCGCCAGCCTGCCCTCGACCTCGCCGATGATGTTCATGGCCTGGGCCACGTTGGCCATCTCGCGCCGCTTGTCGATGATGGCCAGGCCGGCCTGGAGCCTTTTGGCGATGGCCCGGGCCCGCTCCACGCCGCCGGCGTCGGGGCTGACGATCACCGCCTCGCCCTGGAGATGGCGGCGCAGGTAGTCCAGGATCACCGGCGAGGCGAAGAGGTGGTCCACCGGGATGTTGAAGAAGCCGCCGATCTGGCCGGCGTGCAGGTCCAGGCACAGCACCCGGCCCGCGCCGGCGGTGCTGATCAGGTCGGCCACCAGCTTGGCGGTGATGGGCACCCGGGGGGCCACCTTGCGGTCCTGGCGGGCGTAGCCGTAATAGGGAATCACGGCGGTGATGCGCCGGGCCGAGGAGCGCCGGAACGCATCGATCATGATCAGGAGCTCCATCAGGTGGTCGTTGACCGGCGGGCTGGTGGACTGGATGACAAAGACATCCGCCCCGCGCACGTTCTCCCCCACCTCGACGAAGACCTCGCCGTCGCTGAAGCGCCGGACCATGGCCTGGCTCAGCGGCAGGTGCAGGTAATGGCAGATCTCCTCCGCCAGGAGGGGATTGGAGTTGCCGGTGAAGACCTTGAGCTTGTTGAACATGGCGCATCCCGTCCCTGGCCGCCCTGGCGGCGCGGGGCTCCCGGTCCGCGCGCCGGGGCGGGGCGCGGACCTCGGTTGGCTGGGGTGGCAGGATTCGAACCTGCGAATGCGGGTTCCAAAGACCCGTGTCTTACCGCTTGACGACACCCCAGTGAAAAAACACGTTCCCCGGAGCCTGGCCCGGCCGCTTCCGCCACCGGTCGCCACGCCCCGCAGGCTGTCCGGACCCGGTCGGGGGTCCGGCGGGCATCCCCTATGGCCGGCTAGCCCTCGTTGGCCAGAGGCGCCCCTCCCTGCTCCAAGGTTCGGTCGTACTCGCCCAGGACCGCCTCCTCGATCATGCGACGGGTGTCGCTGTTCAAGGGATGGGCGGTGTCCTGGTAGGTGCCGTCCTTGCGCCGCTTGCTGGGCATGGCCACGAACAGCCCCTTGTTGCCTTGGATGACCTTCAGGTCGCGCACCAAAAAACACCGGTCGAAGGTGATGGTGGCGTAGGCCTTGAGTCGATCCTCCTCCACGGGGAATACTCTGACTTCCGTGACCTCCATCATTAAGCCCCCCTCGCGGGATTTGACTCAGGCCCTATACCCCCTACAGGCCCTGACCCACCACCCGCTCCTGTTCTTCAGCCGGTCCGCCGCCCGCCGCGCCTCTTCCGGGCCCCCAAACAACCCGAATACGGTTGGGCCGCTGCCGGACATAAGCGTCCCCCAGGCCCCAGCCCCCCTGAGCGCGGTCTTGATCTCGGCCAACTCCGGGTGGGCGGTCAGGGTGACGGCCTCCAGGTCATTGGTCAGAAGCCAACCCGGGCTCAACGTGCTTCCTGAGGGGCATTTCATTTTATTTCGGCCTCCCGGTTTTGTCCACGTCAAATCCATTTGTTGGAACGCCCAGGCGGTGGACACGGCAAAGCCGGGATTCACCAGAACATAATCCAGCAGCGGGAACTCCGGCCAGGGGGTCACCCGCTCCCCCACCCCGGCGCACCAGGCCGTCTCGCCGCCCAGGAAGAAGGCCACGTCCGCCCCCAGGCCGGCGGCCAGCTCCACCAGCCGCTCCGGGGCCAGGACCCGGCCGTGCAGGGCGTTCAAGGCCAGGAGCACCGCGGCGGCGTCCGAGGAGCCGCCGCCCAGGCCGGCGGCCACCGGGGTGCGCTTGGTCAGGTGGACGCGGCCCACCGGCTGGCGGCCGGCGGCGGCGAACCAGGCCCGGGCCGCGCGATAGGCCAGGTTGCCCGCCCCGGCCAGGGCCGGGTCGTCGCAGGTCAGCTCCAACCCCGGACCCTGGTCGCCGACCACCAGGTCGTCGCCCAGGTCCAGGGGCTGCATCACGGTGGCCAGCTCGTGGTAGCCGTCGGCGCGGCGGCCCAGCACCGTCAGGTGCAGGTTCACCTTGGCCGGAGCGAAGATGCTGATTTCCATGGCTTGTCTCGGCTAACCCCTTCCGGCCGGCGGCCGGGGGTGTCTCGGCCCCGCCTGGGGGCGGCGACCGGACGCCGGCGGCCGGGGTGTTGGCGCCGGGGCCCCGTCCCGGGTCATCGCGAGCGCGGCGAAGCAATCCCCCGCCTGGTCGGGAGCAAGGGGGGAGATCGCTTCGCCGCCTCGCGGCCCCTGGCGATGGCCATCGCAAGCCTTGTCGCCAGACGGCGACTCGCCGGGACGGCGCTAGTTCTTGGGCGCCTTGACCACCAGGAACAGGGTGGCCTCCTGGCGCTGGATCAACAGCAACAGGCCCTCGCCGGGCTTGAGCTTGCCGGCCAGGCGGCCGAACTGGTCCAGGCTGTCCACCGGCTTCTGGGCCGCCTCCAGGATCACGTCGCCCCGGCGCAGCCCGGCCTCGTCGGCCGGCCCGCCGTTCTGCACCCCGGTCACCACCAGGCCCTTCCTGGCCTTGGGGATGCCCAGCTGCTGGGCCAGCTCCGGGGTGAGCCTCTGCAGGGTCAGGCCCAGCTGGACCTTGGCCGGCTCCTCGGCCTGGGCCGCCTCGGGCTGCTCGTCCTTCAGCTCGCCGACGATGGCGGTGACGGGCCGGGAGCGGCCCTCGCGCATCACCTTGAGCCGCACCTCCCGACCCACCGGGGTCTCGGCCACCAGGCGGGGCAGGGAGTGCCAGTCCTTCAAGGGCTTGCCCTCGAACTCCACGATCACGTCGCCGCGCTGGATGCCGGCCTTGTCGGCCGGGCCGTCCTTGACCACGTCGGCCACCAGCACCCCGTCGGTGCCCTCCAGCTTGAACTTCTCGGCCAGCTCCTTGGTCACCGGCTGGATGTAGACCCCCAGCCAGCCCCGGGTCACCCGGCCGGTGGTGCGCAGCTGGTTCATGACCTCGCGGGCCAGGTTGACCGGGATGGCGAAGCCGATGCCCTGGCCCTGGGCCACGATGGCGGTGTTGACCCCCACCACCTCGCCCTTGAGGTTGATCAGGGGGCCGCCGCTGTTGCCGGGGTTGATGCTGGCGTCGGTCTGGATGAAGTCGTCGTAGGGGCCGGCTCCGATGATGCGGCCCTTGGCGCTGATGATGCCGGCGGTGACGGTGTTCTCCAGGCCGAAGGGGTTGCCCACCGCCAGGACCCAGTCGCCCACCCGCATCTCGTCGGAGTTGCCCAGGGGCAGAAAGGGCAGCTCCGACCTGCCCTTGACCTTGAGCAGGGCCAGGTCGGTCTTCTTGTCCCGGCCCACGATCTCGGCCTTGACCTCCTGGCCGTCCTTCATCACCACCACGATCTCGTCGGCCTCGGCGATGACGTGGTTGTTGGTCAGCAGGTAGCCCTGGGGATCGACGAAGACCCCGCTGCCCAGGGAGCGCTGCTTGAACTCCCCGCCCTTGCCCGGGCCGCCGGGGCCGCCGGGGCCGCCGAAGAAGCGGCGGAAGAACTCGTGCAGGTCGGGCATCTCCTCGCCCGGCTCGCCGCCCTGGTCGCCGCCGCGGCCGTGGAACTGGAAGAAATCCGGCATGGGCCCGCGCTTGACGATCTTGACGGTGCGGATGTTGACCACCGCCGGGGAGACCTGGACCACCAGGTCGGCGAAGCTGTCGGGCCGGGCCTGGGCACCGGCCGGCGGGGCCGCGGCCAGCAGGAGCGCCAACCCGGCCACCAGGGCCAGGAGGGCGTTGCCGCGCCGGTCACGCGAAATCTGGGTCATGGCAGCCATCCTTAACGCGGTCCGGGAGGACCTTATTTGGTGGCCTGGACAAAGGCCAGGCGCAGTTCGGTCAGCACCCCGGTGATCAGGCGCTCCTCGTCCGGGGTCAGGTTGCCCTGGGTCTTTTCCTTGAGCATGGCGATGGTGTCGATGGTGTGGCGGGCCAGGGCCGCCTCCAGGCGGGGTTGGCCCTGCTCGTCGGGCAGCAGCCCCAGGTGCAGGGCCGCGGCGTGGGACAGGGAGAGGATCAGGCCGGAGAAGTCCACCGGGGGCAGGCGCAGTTGTTCGCGCCCGGGCTCCTCGGCCGGACCGGTCGCCGCGTCGGGCTCGGCCCGGGGCTCGGGCTCGGGCTCCGGGGCGGGCGCGGCCTTGGCGGCCGGCTCCTCGGCGCGGGGCGAGCCGTCGTCGCTGAAGATGCGCCGATCCTTGACGGTGAAGCCCTGATCCTGCTCGCTCATCGCCCGCCTCCCGTATGATTTGGTTCGGCCAGGCCGCCACCGGCCCGGCATCATGACATTTCAACTATAGATTCTCGCCAGCGACCGTGCAACCGGCAAGACCCCGCCCAAACTTCACGGCCCCTGGCTGAAAGCCAGGGGCCGTGAAGTTTTTTGGGAAGGGGGCGCGGGGGAAACCCTTTGGTCCGCAAAAGGGTTTTCCCCGCTATTTTCTTTACTTCGGCGCGTTGACCGCGAAGTCGGCCACGCCGGTCTTGAGGAACTTGCTCATCTGCTGGGCCACGGCGATGGCCACGTTGACCTGGGCCTCGTGGGTGTTGGCCCCCAGGTGGGGGGTGCAGACCAGGTCGTCGGCGAACATGATGCGGCTGTCGGCGGGCAGGGGCTCCCGCTCGAAGACGTCCAGGGCCGCGCCGGAGAGCTTGCCGGAGGCCAGGGCGTCGCACAGCGCCGCCTCGTCGACGATGCCGCCCCGGGCGCAGTTGATCAGATAGGCCCCGTCCTTCATCTTGGCCAGGTTGGCGGCGTTGAACAGGCCCGCCGTCTCCTTGGTCTTGGGCACATGGATGGACAGGTAGTCGGAGCGGGCCAGCAGATCCTCGAAGCTTACCGGCTGGGCCCCCCGGGCGGCGATGTCGTCGGCGGAAAGGAAGGGATCGTAGCCGATGACGTCCATCTTCACGCCCTTGCCCAACTCGGCCAGGATGCGCCCGATGTTGCCCAGGCCCAGGATGCCCAGGGTCTTGCCCTTGACCTCGCGGCCCCGGAGCTGCTTCTTCTCCCACTTGCCCTCCTTGACCCCGCGGTGGCCGCGGGCGATGTGGCGGGAGAGGGCGAAGATGTGGCCCAGGGCCAGCTCGGCGGCGGCGTTGCTGTTCTGGCCGGGGGTGTTCATGACGATGACGCCCTTGGCGGTGGCGGCCGGGATGTCGACGTTGTCCAGGCCGGTGCCGGCCCGGCCCACCACCTTGAGGGCGTCGGCCGCCGCCAACAGGTCGGCGGTGACGGTGGTGGCCGAGCGGATCACCAGCCCGGCCGCGCCCTGGATGGCCTTTTTCAGATCCTCGGGGGAGAGGCCGGTCTTGACCTCCACCTCGAAGCCCTCGTTCTTGAAAATCTCGACCCCCTCCTTGGCCAGGGGATCGCTGATCAATATCTTCATGGCCATGTTTTTACGCCTCCCCGAAAATCTTCTGGGCCGCGGCCACGCCGGAGCCCATCTCGAAGGAGTGGCCCAGGCCCTTCAGGGCCATCTCGATGGCGCTGATGGCCTGGAGGGTGTCGAACTCGTTGATGTAGCCCATGTGGGCCACGCGGAAGATCTGGCCCTTGGCCTGGTCCTGGCCGCCGGCGATGAAGATGGCGTACTTTTCCTTCAGCCACTTCACCACCTTCTGGCCGTCGATGCCCGCCGGGCACTGCACCGCCGTCAGGGCGGTGGAGGGGCGCTGCTTGGAGTAGAGCTCCAGGCCCCAGGCCGCCACCGCGGCCTTGAAGGCCTGGGAGCGGACCGCGGTCTCGGCGAAGATGGTCTCCAGGCCCACCTCGTCGATGAGCTTGAAGATGTCCAACATGCCCATGAACAGGGTCACCGGCGAGGTGAAGGCGCCCTTGTTCTCGCCCTGGCTCTTCAGCTCCTTGGCCCAGGAGAAGTAGAACTTGGGCAAGGTAGATTTCTTCATCAGTTCCATGGCCTTGGGGCCGATGGAGGCGAAGGCCAGCCCCGGAGGCATCATCAGGGCCTTCTGGGAGCCGCTGATGACCACGTCCAGACCCCACTGGTCGGTGGGGATGGAGTAGGCGCCCAGGGCGCTGACCGCGTCCACCACCAGCACCGCGTCGCTGTTCTTGGTGACGCTCGCCAGGGCCTGGATGGGCTGGTCCACGCCGGTGCTGGTCTCCAGGGCCTGGACGTAGACCGCCTTGATGGCGGGATCGGCCTTCAGCAGGGCCTCCACCTGGGCCGGGTCCACGGCCTGGCCCCAGGGCACGTCCACGTTGACCGGCTGGCAGCCGTAGGCCTGCAGCAACAGGGACCAGCGCTCGCCGAACTTGCCGCCGCGGATGGCGATGGCCTTGTCGCCGGGGCTGAGCAGGTTGGAGACGGCGCTCTCCATGGCTCCGGTGCCGCTGCTACAGAAGACCAGGACCTCGTTGGCGGTCTGGTAGATCTTCTTCAGGCCGGCCCGCACCTGGCCGATGACCTCCTGGAAGTCGGCCGACCGGTGGTGGATGAGGGGCTGGGCCATGGCCAGCAGGGTCCGGGGGGGCACCGGGGTGGGCCCGGGCGCCAACAGAGAGACCTTCTTCATTTCCTTGCTCCTTGTCCTTGATGCCAGGACCACCTTGACTATCCGCGCGGGGCCGTCCTCCCATAGGCCGGCCAGACCCCGCGTCGCGGGCCGATCCTGGAGCCCGCGTGGTTCGCGCCGGCGGCCCGGGCAGGACCCACCCTTGCCCCATCGCCACCGGGAAAAACCCGCAAATCGTTTCCCAGCCAAACAACCCGCCTGCCGGAGCCCCAATCGCCCCGGATGCACAGCGGGTCAAACTTGTGTATGGCAAAGTCGGCGGGTTGTCAAGGGGAGCGTTTCCAGAATGTGAAAAATACCTATATTTAGTACGGCATTTAGTAGTCTTTGCCCAGGCTTGCGCGGGCCGGCCTGGCCATCGCCACCCGGCCGGGCGGACCCAGTCCGCCCCCGTCACCGGGAAATCCCTAGAAGATCCAACGGAGCTGCACCCCGGCCAGCCACTCGTCGCCAAAGGCCTTTCCGGTGCGGATGTCGTCGCCATAGTCGTACAGGCCCAGTTCGGGATGGATGCCGAAGTTGGGGGTGACCTGGTAGGGGATGGCCAGGAAGATGGCCCGCCGGGTGTAGGAGTCCTTGGGGTAGTGGGCGCTGGCCTGCCAGGCGTCGTTGTCCAGCCGCTCCAGGCCCAGGCCGGCGGTGGCCTCCCACTTGCCGGTCAGCTTCCACTCCACCGCCAGGAAGCCGCCCACCTGGCGGGTGTCGGAGATGGAGCCGTCGGGCTGGAGGAAGATCGCGGAGCGGGGCAGGCCGCGCAGGCCGGAGAGGATGTTGCCCGACCACTCGTAGTCGTTGTTCTGGGCCCAGTGGAGCTCGCCCTTGAGGGTCAGGGGGCCGTGGCCGAACTTGAAGGGCAGGATGGCGGCCCAACTGGCGAAGCTGTCGTCACGGCCCGGAGCGTTTTCCAACCGGTGCCGGACCCAGCCCACCCCCGGTCCCAGCCACAGGCCGCCCAGGGTGAACTGGAAGGCCAGGTCCAGGCGGGGCAGCGGGTGGTGGATGTCCACCGTGGCGGGCAGGGCCTGGGAGCCGGTGGTCACCCCGCCGCTCTGCAAGGGGGTCAGCTCGGCCAGGGGCGAGACCAGGGCCAGGGAGACGGCCCAGGCCTGGCGGTGGTATTCCAGGCGCGCCTGGGGCTGGCGGCCGGAATAGAGCATGCCCCATTCGCAGAGGTAGAGCTTGCCGTCCTGGCTGGCGCCCAGGAACTGCTTGGGCGCGTGCTTGAGCCCGCCCAGCCAGCCCTCGTCCTGGCCGGCCAGCAGGCGCAAACGGCCGGAGCGCCACCAGCCGTAGGCGTAGCGCAGGGTGGCGGCCTCGGCGTTGCCCAGTTTGGAGTTGAGCCCCAGCTCCACCAATCCGCCGGCCACCTGGTCCGGGCTGGTGAAGGTGGCCCGCAGGTAGGAGTTGGCCGCCAGGCTGGCGTAGGCCCCGGTCACCGCCTGGCGCTGGTTGGCGGTCTGCTCGGCGTCCAGGTGGTGATAGCCCAGGTCGGTTAGCAGGCGGGCGTTGAAGCTGACCAGGGGGGCCGGGGCCTGGCCGCTGGCCAGGGCCGGGGCGGCCAGGAGGGGGAGCAACCCCCCAACCAGCATCCACAGCAAGGACTTGCCGAGCGACATGGCTCATCTTTCCGGGCAGGCCGGCGTCGGGGAACGGCCGGCGCGGGGTTGGGGACGATGGCGGCCATGGGGTTGGGGGGCGGTTAGGGGTTACGTCTTGGTTACTAACACACGCCGCCCAGCCCGGGCAAGGCCGCCGCCAAAAAAGCGGGCCGGAGGATAACCTCCGGCCCGCGCGGGGTGCTTCAGGACGGGATCAGGCGACTAGAAGACGAAGCGGAACTGGACGCCCAGCATCCACTCGTTGCCGTTGTCGGCATTGTTGGTGACCGCGTCGCCGTAGTTGAAGTAGTTGAACTCGGGATGAATCGAGAAGTTCTTGGTGACGGTGTAGGGAAGGGCCACGAAGAAGGCCTGACGACGGTAGTCGTCGTTCTGGAAACCGGCGTCCTTCTTCCAGGCGTCGTTGTTCAGGTACTCGATGCCGTAGCCCGCGGTGGCCTCCAGGGCGCTGGTCAGCTTGTACTCCAGGGCCAGGAAGCCACCCACGTTGCGGGTGTCCTCGATGGAGCCGTCAGCCTTGCGGTAGGCCACCGACCGGGCCAGGGACTTCAGACCGGCGTTGACGCCGTTCCAGTCGTACTCGTTGTTCTGGCCCCAGTGGACCTCGGCCTTGGCGGTGAAGGGTCCCATGGTGAACTTCACCGGCAGGATGGCCACCCACGCGGTGATGGTGTCATCCTTCATGGCGTTGTTGCCCTTCTCGATCTTCATCTGCGACCAGCCGAAGCCGGGGCCGATCCACAGACCGCCGAAGGTGAACTGGGCGGCCAGGTCGAGGCGGGGGATGGTGCTGTAGACGTCGACGCTGCCGGGCAGGGCGGTGGAGCCCAGGGTCAGGCCGTTGGTCTGCTGGGGGGTCAGCTCGGCGCCGGGCTGCACCACGGCCAGCGAGAAGCCCATGTTGTCCTTCATCCACTCAAACCGGGCCTGGGGATGACGGCCGGTGTAGATGTAGCCCCAGTTGGACAGCAGCAGCTTGGCCGACTGGCTCAGGCCCAGGTACTGCTTGGGGTGGTGCTTCAGGGTGCCGATCCAGCCGTCGATCTGACCGGCGACCAGGCGGCAGTTGCCGACCTTCCACCAGCCGTAGGCGTAACGGAGGCTGACGCCTTCCTGGTTGCCGTTCTTGGAGGACAGGCCCAACTCGATGAAACCACCGGTGGACTTGTCGGCGCTGGTGAACTTGGCGTTCAGGTAGGAGTGACCGGCCATGTTGACGAAGGAGGTGCCCACGTCTTCCGCCCTGTTGGCGGTCAGCTCTTTGGTCAGGCTCTGGTAGCCGACGTCGGTCAGGATACGGCCGCCGACCACGACGTTGGTGCCGGGGGCGTCAGCGGCCAGGACCGGCATCGCCAGGCCCAGCACCGCCACCGCCGCCAAAATGGCGAACAGCTTCTTCATTTGCTTCCCTCTTTCCTTTTCTAGCAGGTACCAGCTTCGCGGCGTGGGCGCTCCACCCAGGAGCGCGCGCCGCCTTCCCTCACTTGGTGGCGGTCGCACCCCAGTTCCCGCCACCAAGGCTCGGCCAGGGGGCGCCAACCCTCCCGGCCTTGACCCAAGCCGGCCCAAACCCTTGAAAGGCCAGCTTGGTTCAGTTGTGAAACTAGCATCCAAGCCAACGCCACGTCAATACAAAATCGACGTGACCATTTTGCGCGGTCATGGGAATGGTCTCCTGGCAGTGATGAATTACATTCAGCATCTATTTATAATATGATTTGATAATGTATTCCGCGCAGTCCTTTTCATACCTGCGCTTTTGTTAATAGTAGCTTTTTGAGCCAATATATGGATAGCCTTACAATCAAATAGCAGATCAGGAAACCCGGCGCATACCCGATTCCCCACGGGGTGAAGGGCGCCGGAATGGCCAGTCCTTCGAAGCGGGACTGGAGCCAGGCCACGGCCAGGAAGGCCGGCCAGAGGCTGGCCGCGCCCATGGCCGCCTTGAGGAAGAAGAGCTTGCCAAAGGCCTCGTTGGCGTCCTTGTTCAAGGCCTTGTAGGCGGGCTTGTCACCGGCGGCCAGGGCGGCCATGGCCTGGGCGTTGCGGTCGGCCATCTCCCGCTCCAATCCGGCCAGGTGGGCGCGATTCGCCCGCCGGGCAAGGCTCGAGGTCAGGCCGCCCAGCAGCGTGGCCCAGCCCGCCAGGACCAGGGTCCCCGCCCACCAGGCCCAGACCGGATCGTGCAGCCAACGATAGGGCGCGATGAGCCCGGCGTCCAGCCAGGCTAGCCAGCTCGCGCCCTCCCCGCCCAGCTCCGTCATGCGCCATCCTCCCGTTATCGCTGATTCAAAAAGCCGCCCCCCGTCCCGGGCGGGGACGGGGGGCGCGCGAATCGTCTCCGGGGCCTAGACCCCCGGCAGGCGGATGTCGAAGAAGCCGCGCAGGAAATAACCCACGCCGACGTACAGGGCCAACACCACGAACAGGCGCTTGAGCCAGATGTCGGGGATGTACTTGGAGGTGCGGGGGCCGATCATGGAGCCCACGAACACGCCCACCAGCTCCATGCCGATGAAGCCCCACTCCACCCCCACCCCCTGGCCCACCATGAACGAGCCGATGCTGGTGGTCATGGAGACCAGCACCGCCAGGGCGCTGGTTCCAGCCACCAGGAACATGGGCAGGCCAGCCACCGAGGTGAGGAAGGGCACGTAGAGGAAGCCGCCGCCCACCCCCAGGAAGGCCGACAGGGCGGCGATGGCCAGGCCGCCCACCACCGGGATGCCGGCCTGGAACTTGAACTCGATGCTGCCGAAGCAGAAGGCGATGCGCCCGCGTTCGCTGAAGCCCACCACCAGGCCCAGCAGCGCGCCCAGGCCCACCAGGACATAGGCCACGTAGTTGGAGCCGGCGAACCAGCCCTTGCCCAGGCTGCCGATGATGGCCCCCAGCACCACCAGGGCCAGGCTGAGGTAGAAGGGTCCGAAGGCTCCCTGGGTGGTCTCCAGCTTGCAGGAGGCCCCGCCGGCCTGCTTGCGCTGCTGCTCGAAGATGTCAGCGGCCTCCTTGGCCTTTTTCTTGGAAAGCTGGCCCTTGGGAGTGGTCTCGTAGAAGATGATGCAGCCCAGCAGCAGCACGCAGAGGCCGAACCAGCCCTGGTATTGCTTGAAGCTCACCTTGCCGGCGGTCAGCTCCGGGATCAGGTAGGCACCGGCCACCGAGCCCACCGCCAGGCACAGGGCCAGGGGCAGCACCAGCCGGCCCATCTTGTGATAGTTGTAGCTGGTGATGATGGATGACAGGCCCACCAGCCACTGGTTGGAGACCCGGATGGAATCGGTGAGGAACTTGTTGACCGGATGGCCCTTGCCGAAGGTGGAGGCGTACTCACCCAGGCCGAAGACGCTCATGTGGCCCACGCCGGCCATCACGCCGCCGAAGGCCCCCACGGTGGAGAAGATCCAGCCGACCCAGACCGCCCACAGGAAACCGAAGACCAGGCTGGGGTCGGGCGCGCCGGGAATGCCCAGGAATCCGGGGCGTTCGCCGCGTTTCTGCGCGCCCTGGGCCACCGCCTCCTGGGTCTTCTTGGCCTGCTGGGGATCGGCCAGGCTCTTCTCGATGGCCGCCTTGACCTGGACTGGCATTTGCGGGGTTAAGATCTTGGCCGTGTCCGGGACCGGGGCCGGGGCGGCCGCCACCGGGGCGGCGGACGGGGCCGGGGTCGGGTCGGCGGCCCAGAGCGGGCCGGCCGCCATGGCCAACCCCAGGCCGAACACCAGGGCCAACGCGCTTGCGGTCGATTTTGTCATGCTACCCTCCACCAAGTCGATAGTTCCAGCCGAAACGGCGGACTTCCGCCCCACGGCCGCGCGCCGGCCGTTTCGACGTCAGACACTCTGTCGAATATAATCCACCAGCCCGCCGCTAGGCAAGCCGCGGGAGATCACCTCGCGGTCACAGCCGCCGCGCCAGCTCGGCGCACAATTGCTTGAACACCTGGTCCATCTCCACCGGCCGGCCCAGCTCCAGCTCCAGGCTGGTGGGGTGGGCGTCCAGGCCGCAGGCCCGGATGTGGTCGAAATCCTCCAGGCGGGTGGAGACGTTGAAGGCCAGGCCGTGCATGGTCACCTTCTCCGGCACCGCCAGGCCGATGGCCGCCAGCTTGCGCCCGGCCACCCAGGCCCCGGGCCGCTCCGGGTCCTGCGTCGCCGCCACCCCGAAGGCAGCCGCCGCCGCCAGGCAGGCCTCCTGCACCGCCTCCACCAGGGCCCGCACCCCCAGCCCCCGCGCCCGCAGGTCCACCACCGGATAGACCACCGCCTGGCCGGGGCCGTGGTAGGTGACGTCGCCGCCGCGCTCCACCCAGTGCAGGTCAAAACCGGCCGCCGCCAGTTCGGCGTCGCTCAACAACACGTTGTCGCGCTGGCCGTGCTTGCCCAGGGTGAAGGTGGGGGGATGCTCCACGCAGATCAGGGCGTCGGCCACCCGACCGGCCACCCGGTCGGCGTGGCGCTGGCGCATGCGCTCCAGGGCCGGCAGGTAGTCCATCCGACCCCAGCTGATGATATGCAGCTCGTTGACCGACATGACGCGCATAGCATATATAGCGTCTCCCTACCTGACAAGAGGGTCTTTGAGCCCTTGCTCAACTTTTGTTCCCAACCAGCGCCCAACGCCTCACAACCGGGCTTTTTCGGATAAATTACTGATAAGCAATTTTCCGGTTGACCCCCCCACATGTTGTGTGTAGTAATGGGTTCCGTACTAGATACGGCATGACCAACCGGGCGACAGGATGCCAGACGCCCGGCAGGCCGGCCGGACGCGCGAGCAAGGCGTATTCTTAGCGAGAAGCCGGGGCCGGTGGGGCGCCGGCGGAGCCAGCAGGGAGAGTGAAGATGGCGAATCTGACGGTGGTGGAAGGCGGCTCCCGCCCGAGCAAGAGCTCCGAGACCACGGACATGGCCCTTTTCGTGCGCAGCAGCTCCGAGGAGTTGCAGGGCTGGGACCGCGCCCGCATCGAGGAGGCCCTGGTCCGCGAGACGCTCCTGGACGAGGGCACCGCCCGGACCATCGCCCAGGACATCGAGCGCACCATCACCAACGCCGGCATCCACTTTGTCACCGCCCCCCTGATCCGCGAGCTGGTCAACGCCAAGCTGATCGCCCTGGGCCTGGAGGAGGAGCGCCTCAAGCACACCCGCCTGGGCGTGCCGCTGTTCGACGTGGACAACATGATCCGCCTGCCCAACAAGGAGAACGCCAACGTTCCCCACGGGCCGGAGGCCACCAACCTGACGCTGGCCGAGTCGATCAAGAAGGAATACGCCCTGATCAGCGTCTTCTCGCGCGAGGTGGGCGACGCCCACATGCGCGGCGACCTGCACCTGCACGACCTGGGCTTCGTGGACCGGCCCTACTGCTCGGGCCAGAGCCTGGAATACATCAAGAAATACGGCCTGAACCTGCCCAACTCCCTGGCCCTGGCCAAGCCGGCCAAGCACCCCGAGGTGCTTTTGGCCCACATGGTCAAGTTCGCCGCCGCCCTGCAGTCCAACTTCGCCGGGGCCATCGGCTGGGACGCGGTGAACCTGTTCTTCGCGCCCTACCTGGAGGGGCTGACCGACCGCGAGGTCAAGCAGCTGGCCCAGATCCTGATCTTCGAGTTCAGCCAGCAGGCGGTGGCCCGCGGCGGCCAGGCCATCTTCACCGACATCAACCTCTATTGGGAAGTGCCCAAGCACTTCGAGGACGTGCCGGCCATCGGCCCCAACGGCGAGTACACCGGCAAGACCTACGCCGAGTACGAGAAGGAGGCCCAGCGCTTCGTCTGGAAGCTGTTCGAGGTCTTCAAGGAGGGCGACGGCGCCGGCCGGCCCTTCTTCTTCCCCAAGCCCCTGGTGCACATCACCGAGAAGTTCTTCAAGACTCCCGGCCACATGGAGTTCCTGCACCACATCTGCGACGTGGCCTGCGAGAAGGGCAACACCTACTTCGTCTTCGACCGGGGCCAGACCGCCAAGATCAGCGAGTGCTGCCGGCTGTCCTTCAAGCTGGAGAAAAGCGACCTGGAGGACGCCAAGACCCCCTGGAAGATGCGCTACAGCGCCCTGCAGAACGTGACCATCAACCTGCCGCGCATCGCCTACCTGGCCGAGGGCGACGACACCCGCCTGTTCCAGATCCTGCGCCAGAAGATCGAGCTGGCGGTCAAGGCCCACCTGGACAAGCGGGCCTTCATCCAGCAATTGCTGGACCATGGCCCCACCGGCCCCCTGGCCCTTTTGGCCATGAACCTGGACGGCCAGCCCTATCTGCGCATGCACCGGGTCACCTACCTGGTGGGCATGGTGGGCCTCAACGAGATGGTCCAGGAGCACCTGGGCCAGCAGTTGCACGACTCCGAGGAGGCCATGCGCTTCGGCCTGAAGGTCATCGCCCACATGAAGCTCTTGTGCGACTACTTCAGCGGCAAGCACGGCATGCGCTTCGTGCTGGAGCAGACCCCGGCCGAGTCCACCGCCTACCGCTTCGCCAAGCTGGACCTGAACCAGCACCACGAGCGGGCGCGCCACATCGTCAAGGGCGACCTGTTCAAGGGCGAGGTCTACTACACCAACTCCACCCTGTTCAACGTGGGCTCCACCGTGAACCCCATCGAGCGGGTCAAGCTGGAGGGGCGCTTCCACCCCATCATCGAGGCCGGGGCCATCACCCACGTCTGGCTGGGCGAGCAGCGGCCGGCCAAGGAGTCCCTGGCCAACTTCGTGATCAAGATCTTCCGCGACACCAAGAACGACCAGGTGGCCTTCAGCCCCGAGTTCACCTGCTGCAAGGCCTGCCAGCAGAACACCCGCGGCATGCCCGACGCCTGCCCCCATTGCGGCAGCCAGGACCTGGACCACATCACCCGCATCACCGGCTACTTCACCCGGGTCTCCTCCTGGAACAAGGGCAAGCTGGGCGAGCTCAAGGACCGCTACAAGAACCCCGGCTTCACCATGGCCACCACCCCGGCCAAGGAAGACAAAGCCGAGGCGGTGTAGGGGATAAGCGGCCGTAATCCTTGGCGGGGGTGGCGGTAATCGAACCTGCGGGCCGGCGACGGGACACCGGGATCGCGGGATTGACGCCGGGAACCGGGTCTTGATGTAGGGGCGGGGTTCACCCCCGCCCGACGGCGGCCGGAAAACGAAGACGGGCGGGGATGAACCCCGCCCCTACGAAGAAGCAGGGAGTCGTGGTCTGACATAACCTTTGGGATTGAAGGTGAGCCATGGCGAAGAGCAGTTCGGGCGGCAAGAGTGGCGGAACCCAAAAACGGGGGCGCGACGCCGGGAGCGGACAGTTCATCCCGGTCGACAAGGCCAAGCAGAATCCCAAGACCAGCGTGGTCGAGACGATCCCAGCGCCAAAAACCAAGAAAAAATAGATTTGTCATCGCGAGGAGCCGCCAGGCGACGTGGCGATCTCTCCCGCCGATGAAGATGAATTCGGAAGATTGCTTCGTCGCAACCTTGCGGGATTGCTCCTCGCAATGACGGCGATTTCTGATATTGAGAGCGGGAGAGACTGCGTGAGGCCGCCAGCCACTCAAGCCACCAACCCAGCGCATCCGCAGGATGCGCGCGAAAAGTTTTTGGGGAAGGGGCCTGGGGAAACCCCTTTTTCCTAAAAAGGGGTTTCCCCAGAACTCTTCTCCAACAAATCCTGCGCGGAGGAAAAGCGATGACCTTGTTCACGAAACCTGGGTGCGAGAAGTGCGATTACATCAAGGATCGCTTCAACCTGGGTGAGATGGGGGTGGCCTTGGAGGTTTTGGGTCCGGACAACGCCGAGGCGCTGGCCCATCTGGCCTGGCACGAGCTGGTGGACGTGGCGGAGCGGGAGTTGCCGATCCTGGTGCTGGACGATTCCAGCCACATCGCCGGGGCGATCAAGATCAAGTCCTACCTGACCCAGATGGCGCATGCCTAAAGCGGCCGCGCCCGGTCCGTTCCCGCTGGACGGGGCTCCGTCCCCGCCGGGGGTTGGGACGGCCTGGCCCGAGATCAAGGGCTTTCTGGAGACCAGCTTCATCGACTGGCGGGGGGCCATCGCGGCGGTGGTCTTTCTGCCGGGCTGCAACCTGGCCTGTCCCTTTTGCCACAACCACCAGCTGGTGCACTCCCCCCAGGTCTATCAGAGTCTGGAGCCCGCGCGGGTCCTGGACCGGCTGCGGACCTTCGCGGGCTGGGTGGACGGGGTGGTGGTGAGCGGGGGCGAGCCGACCCTGCACCCGGGCCTGGGCCAGCTGTGCCAGGCCATCCGGGAGACCGGCTTCAAGGTCAAGCTGGACAGCAACGGGCTGAGGCCGGAGGTGCTGGAGGACCTGGCCGGCCGGGGGGTGATCGACATGGTGGCCATGGACCTCAAGGCCCCCCTGACCGACCTGGCCTATCGCCGGGCGGCGGGGCGGCCGGTGGACCTGGCGGCCATCCGGCGCTCGGTGGACTTTCTGATCCACTCCGGCCTGGACCACGAGTTCCGCTCCACCATCTGGCCGGCCTGGCACGGCCAGGCGGAGCTGATGGAGATGGCCCGGACGCTAAGGGGTTGCCAGGCCTGGACCCTCCAGGCGTTGAACCCGCTAAACGCCTGGCGGCCCGAGGAGTTGGGTCCGGGCGCGCCCTACAGCGCCGAGGAGTTGGCCCGGTTGCAGGCCGCCATCGCCGACCCCGCCCGCCGGAGTTTCTAGGGTCATGGCCGGTGGAGGGGGCGGGCTCAAGGTCATCCTCTTCGACGGCGGCCAGGGCCTGTGCCTCTATCTGCGCCTGCCCGACGGCCGCCGGCTGCTCCTGGACTGCGCCCCCCGGGCCTGCGCGGCGTCCCTGGCCTATCTGCGCGAAATCGGCGAAATAACCCCTCTGACCCCCCTGGACAAGCTCTGGCGGCCGGCTGGTCTGCCGCCGGAGGCCCCGGCCTGGCTGGGGGTCTGGAGCCTGTTGCGGGGCCTGGCCCTGCGGCCGGGCGGGTCCTGGGTCTTCTGGCGCTCGCTGCCGGCCGAGGCCCCGGCCTTTGGCCTCAGCGCCCGGGTCATCCCCCGGGCCGAGCTGGCGGCCCCGCCCCAGGCCGAGCTTTTCGAGCCGGCGGTGCTGGTGCTGGGGCTCACCGCCGAGGAAATCCTGGAAATGGGCGGCGGGCCGGCGGACTGGGTGGCCAACGCCAGCCTGGCCCTGAACTGGCCCCGCCTGCCCGGGGGCGACGGCGACCTCTTGGTGGGCGGCGAGCTGTCCGAGCCGGCCTGGGAGCGGCTGTTGGGCGATGGCGAGCTGGGCCGGCTGCTGGCCGGGGTGAGCTGCTATTGCGGCCGGGACCAGGAGGAGGGCCTGGACTGCCTGCTGAGCCGGGGGCTGTTGCTCGCGGTGCTGCCCTGGTTGGTGCTGGGGGCCCTGGCCGGGGGCGAGGCCCTGCGCGAGGCCTGCCCGGGGCGTCAGGCGTTTTTCACCCCGGAGGTGGGGTTGCTCTGCATCGAGGCCGGGGCCAACGGGGTGCTCAACGTCCAGGGCGGCCCCCGCCTGGGCAATCCCCTGACCTGGACCGGCCTGGCCCGGCCCCTGGACGACGCCGCCCTGCCCGCCCCCGGGCCATTGCGCCGGGCGTTGGTCTGAGGACGGCGCGGTCCGCCTCGCCCTGCCGACCACCCGGAACCAACCGCAGCCCATCTCATTGATATCTAGTAACTAGCCGTCATTGCGAGGAGCGCCAGCGACGAAGCAATCTCCCGAATTTATTCTTAAAAATCATGGAATGAAAAAACGGGGGACGACACTTCGCAATCGGATGTATTTTCTTGATGTAGAGGCGGGGTTCATCCCCGCCCGCCGGCGGCCGGAAAAGCAGGACGGGCGGGGATAAACCACCGCCCCCACGAAGAAAACCACCCGCGGCTTCGCGCTTTGTGGAGAACGCCAACCCAAGGGAGGCAGCCGTGACGGTCCAGGCGCGCCACTTGCTGACCATGCTTTTCGGGCTGTTGGCGCCGCTCGCGCTCGCGCTCGCCCTCCCCGCTCTGGCCGGCGAGCTGCCGGACCAATCCCGGGGCCAGACGGTCTACGTGCCGGCCTACACCCAGGTCTACTACTCGGCCAGGGGCGAGACCTTCCCCCTGGTCACCACTCTGATGATCCACAACACCGACCCGACCAGCGAAATCAGGCTGGAGGCGGTGACGCTTTACGACACCGCCGGCAAGCTCCTGCGCCAGGAGTTGGCGGCCCCCACCGGACTGGCCCCCTTCGCCACCCGGGACTTCCTGGCCGCCGGCCTGGCCAAGGCCCAGGGCCTGGGGGCCTGCTTCGTGGTCAAGTGGAGCGCGGCCGCGCCGGTGAACCCGCCCCTGCTGGAATGCCTGATGATCGGCACCGCCGGTCAGCAGGGCATCTCCTTCCGCAGCCAGGGCCGGGTCATCGTCGAGGACGGCCGCTAACCAGCCCCCGCCGCGCTTTCCGCCGGGGGCTGGTTGCGGGTCCCCGCCGGCGGGCCTAGACTTGAGGGGCGCAACCACCCACCCCAGCGGAGGCCGGCCATGCCCCGGGTGATGATCCACCCCGCCACTTACCAGGACTGCCTGGCCGCCGTGCGGCGGGCGTTCGAGCTCTTCCCCCAGCCCATCCAGGGCCGGATGGTCCTGATCAAACCCAACGTGCTGCGCGCCAGCAGCCCGGACGAGCACATCACCACCCACCCGGCGCTGCTGGCGGCGGTGGTGCGATGCGTCGAGGAGCGGCGGCCGGCCGAGATCATCGTGGGCGACAACCCCGGCATGATGAGCTATGGGGCCAACGAGGCCAGCTTCCGCAAGTGCGGCCTCTTGGAGGCTGCCGGCGGCCACTACCGCAACATCGGCCTGGAGGCGGTGGAGCTGGACTTCAACCCCGCCTGGTTGCCCAAGGTCAGCGTCTCCCGCGCGGTGCTCCAGGCCGACCTGGTGATCTCGCTGCCCAAGTTCAAGACCCACGGTCTGACCGTCCTGACCGGGGCCATCAAGAACAGCTACGGCATCCTGCCCGGCGCGCAGAAGGCCCTGCTGCACCGCAAGGCCGGCAGCCCGCCCGCCTTCCACGAGATGGTGGTGGACGTCTTCCGCCTGCGGCCGCCGGACCTGTTCATCATGGACGCGGTGGTGGGCATGCAGGGCAACGGCCCGGCCTCCACCGAGCTGCGCTGGATCGGCCAGGTCCTGGCCGCCGACAACGCGGTGGCCCTGGACGCGGTGGTGGCCCGGATGATGGGCCTGGACCCGGGACGGCTGCGCTTCCTGCAACGGGCCAGGGAGCTGGGCCTGGGCGACTTCGACCCGGCCGGGATCGAGCTGGACGGGGCCCTGGCCCCCATCCCCGAGTTCAAGCTGCCGCCCCTGGGCGGCGAGGCCATCGCCGGCAACCCCAACATCAGCCAGCTATTCGAAGCCCGCGTCCGACAACGGCCCCAGGCCGACCCCGCCCGCTGCACCGGCTGCGGCACCTGCGTGGAGCAGTGCCCGGTGGGGGCCCTGGAGCTGGTGGACGACCTGCCCCGGGTGGACCCGGAGCGCTGCATCACCTGCTTCTGCTGTCAGGAGATGTGCCCGGAAAAGGCCCTCAGCCTGCAATAGCCGCTTAACCCATCCGAGCCAAAAACGGGGCGGGGGATAAATCCCGCCCCGTCGCTGTTCGGCCCATGCCGAACCTTGACCTTCTCTTTCCAAATCAGCGGCAATAGCCGTCATTGCGAGGAGCGCCAGCGACGAAGCAATCTCCCGAATTTGTTTTCCGGATTTTTCCCGGAAGCCATCACCGCGCCACGCGGCCCCGCCCCGGGACCTCTTGCGCTTTGCGCCGGGACAATGGGATTGTTCCGGCCACCCGGAGAAGGCAGGGAAAAAACAGGAGAGAGCGCCGCGTCGCCTGACGGCTCCTCGCGACGATAAAAGCAAGGGAGATCGCCACGGCGTCTGGCGACGCCTCGCGATGACAGAAAAAGAGCCGCGCGGTGGTGGCGGGCGGGGCGGGCGAGGCGAGACATCCCACCCGGACGGGCCTTTCGTTTTTCCACCCATCCAAGCAGTAGCCGTCATTGCGAGGAGCGCGGCGACGAAGCAATCTCCCGAATTTACATTTGCGGCTGCCCCCGCACCGCGCGGCTTTGTCCCGAAAAACCGCCCCGCCCCAAAAAGGTCCGGGCGGGGAGCCACCCCCCGCCCGGACGCCAAACCCAAATCCCGCCCTCGGGCGCGGCGGGCCTTCACGCCACCGCCGCCGCCCACCGGCGGGCTACTTCCTGGCGTAGAAGTCCGCCACCACCTCCACCACCCGCTCCTTCTGGGCCAGACTCAGCTCGGGATAGATGGGGATGGCCACCACCTCCCGGGCCGCCTTTTCGGCCACCGGCAGGTCGCCGGGCTTGCCGCCCAGGAAGGCGAAGCACTCCAGCAGGTGCATGGGGATGGGGTAGTAGACCGCGTGGCCCACCTTGGCCGCGGCCAGGTGCTTCAGCAACCCGTCGCGGTCCTGGGCCCGCAGCACGTACTGGTTGAAGACGTGGCTGGCGGGCTGCCCGGGCCAGGCCCGGTGGGGCAGGCCGATCAGCCCCTTGTCCACCAGGCCGGTCTGGCCGAAGAGGCGGTCGTAGTCGGCGGCGTTGGCCCGGCGGGCCTCGCTCCAAGCGGCCAGGTGGGGCAGCTTGGCCCCGACCACCGCGGCCTGCACCGCGTCCAGGCGGAAGTTGCCGCCCACGTAGATGTGGCGGTACTTCTCGTCGGGGTGGGAGCCGTGGGTGCGCATGGAGCGCAGCTTGGCGGCCAGCTCGGGGTCGCGGCAGGTGATCAGCCCGCCGTCGCCGCCGGCCCCCAGGTTCTTGCTGGGGAAGAAGCTGAAGCAGCCGGTGTCGCCCAGGCAGCCGATGTTGCTTGCTCCCCCGTTTTGATGGGGATAAGCTGCGCCTATGGTCTGGGCCGCGTCCTCCACCACCGCCAGGCCGTGCTCCCGGGCCAGGGCCAGGAGGGGGTCCATCTCCGCGCACTGGCCGAAAAGGTGCACCGGCACCAGGGCCTTGGGCTTGGCCGGCAGGTCCTTGCGGGCCAACAGGCGGGCCACCTGCTCCGGGTCCAGGTTGTAGGTGGCGGGGTCGATGTCGGCGAACAGCGGCCGCGCCCCCAGGCGCACGATGGAACCCGCGGTGGCGAAGAAGGTGAAGGGCGTGGTGACCACGCCGTCGCCGGGTCCCACCCCCAGGGCCATCAGGGAGAGCAGCAGGGCGTCGGTGCCGGAGCTGACCCCCAGGGCGTACGGCGCGCCCAGGTGGTCGGCCAGGGCTTTCTCCAGGTTGGCGACGTGGGGCCCCAGGATGAAGGCCTGCTCCTCGAAAACCCGGCCCACCGCCGCCATGACCTCGTCCTTGATGGTGGCGAACTGGGCCTTGAGGTCCAACAGGGGCACCGGAGATTGGCTGGCGGTCATGCTTCCTCCTTCGCGACCAGCGCGCCGGCGGCGCGGCAACTCAGCCCGCACGCGAAACAAATCGCTCTTGGCAGGTATATCATGAAAGGCCATGAATTGCAGTCACAGCTTCGTGAGGTGGCCGAGCTGATCTGCGCCGCCGACCAGGTGGTGGCGCTGACCGGGGCCGGCATCAGCGTGGAGAGCGGCATCCCGGCCTTTCGCGGGGCCCAGGGGTTGTGGGAGAAATACGACCCCATGGAGTTCGCGGCCATCGATTCCTTCCTGGCCGACCCGGCCCGGGTCTGGAAGATGCTCCTGGAGCTGGACCACCTGGTGCGCCAGGCCCTGCCCAACCCGGCCCACGAGGCCCTGGCCAGGCTGGAGAAGCTGGGCAAGCTGTGCGCGGTGATCACCCAGAACATCGACGGCCTGCACCAGGCGGCCGGCAACCGCAACGTGATCGAGTTCCACGGCTCCGGCCGCCGCCTGCGCTGCCTGTCCTGCGGCCGCCAGGTCTCGCGCATGGAGGTGATCATGGACCCCCTGCCCCCGCGCTGCGCCTGCGGCGGGCTGGTCAAGCCGGACATCGTGTTCTTCGGCGAGCCGATCCCCGAGCGGGCGGCCATGACCGCCTTCACCCTGGCCAACAGTTGCCAGGTGATGCTGGTGATCGGCACCAGCGCGGTGGTGGCCCCGGCCAGCCATATCCCGGTTTTGGCCAAGAGCGGCGGGGCCAAGGTGGTGGAGGTCAACCTGGAGCCCACCGCGCTCTCCCAGCGGGTCAGCGACTATGTCTTCCACTTCGGGGCCGGGGACCTGATGACCTGGCTGGCCCAGGCGGTGGAGGACCTGATGGAGGAGCGGGGGGAGCGGGCGGAATGATCCCGGACCGGGAGAACGCCGCCGCCCTGCGGATCTGCCACGTCATCACCACCACCGAGCGGGGCGGGGCCGAGACCCAGCTCCTGCGCCTGGTGGAGGCCCTGGGGCCGCCGCGGTATCGGCACCAGGTGGTCTGCCTGCGGCCGGAGGGCGAGCTGGCCGCGCCCCTGCGCGCGGCCGGGGCCCAGGTCCTGGCCCTGGGCCTGCGCCCCAGCCCCGGCGCGCTCCTGGGCGGGGCGCGGGCCCTGCGCCGGATGGTGGCCCAGTTTGATCCCCACCTGGTGCAGACCTGGCTCTACCACGCCGACCTGCTGGGGGCCCTGGCGGTCTGGGGGCGGCCCCTGGTCTGGGGCCTGCGCAACTCGGACCTGGATCTCTCGCGCCACGCCTGGACCACCCGGGCGGTGGCGCGGGCCTGCGCCCTCCTGTCCTGGCGGCCCCGGGTGATCGTGGCCAACTCCCGGGCCGGGGCGCTGTTACACCAGGGCCTGGGCTATCCGGCCCGGAAGATGCGGATCATCCCCAACGGCTTCGACTGCGACCGCTACCGGCCCAACCCGGTGGAGCGCGCCCTGCGCCGGGCGGAGCTGGGGCTGGACGATGACGCGTTGCTGGTGGGGCAGGTGGCCCGCTTCGACCCGGCCAAGGACCAGGCCGGTTTCCTGGACGCGGCCCGGGTCCTGGCCGGGCGGCTGCCCCGGGCGCGCTTTTTGCTCATCGGCAAGGGCCTGAGCCCGGACAACCCGGCCCTGGCCGGCTGCGCCGTCCCGCCCCTGGCCGGGCGCTGCCATCTGCTGGGGCCGCGCGAGGATGTGCCGGCCTGGCTCAACGCCCTGGACCTCTACCTGCAAAGCTCGCTCAGTGAAGGCATGCCCAACGCCCTGGGCGAGGCCATGGCCAGCGGGGTGCCCTGCGTGGCCACCGACGCCGGCGACACCCGGCTGTTGTTGGGCGACTGCGGGCCGGTGACCCCGCCCGGCCAACCCTACGCCCTGGCCGAGGCCGCGCTGGGGGTCCTGGCCCGGCCCGCCCGGCGCCGGGCGGAGCTGGGCCTGGCGGGGCGGGAGCGCGTCCAGCGGCGCTATTCCCTGGAGGTCATGGCCCGGGCCTTCGCCGGACTCTATGGCGAGCTGAGCGGCGCCGCCTCCAGCCGGTCGATAAGCACCCCGCAGGCCCGCTCCGGGCAGGATGACCAGGCCAGCTCCAGCGAGTGCTGACCCCGGGGCACCTCCCCCAGGGGGATGACCAGGTCCGCCTGCCCCCCCCGCCATGGCTGACGATGGACCGTGACGCCGTCCAGGATCACGGTCGCCTGGCCGTCCTGGGACGGGCGACCCACCACCCGCAGCCCGGCCTGGCCGCCGGGGAAGAACAGCCGGCCCTGGAGCCGCCCGCCATCCATCAGGACCGCCCCGCGATCCAGGTCGGGATAGACGTATTCCACCCACAGGCTGCCGCCGGACAGGCGCATCTGCTCCGCCTCCACGAAGGCCGGCGGCCAGAGCCGGGCCGCGCCCAGGCCGGCGGCCAGCAGGAGCAGCAGGGCCAGGGCCAGGGCCGAGAGCTCGCTGCCGCCAAAGGCGGTGGACGACGGGTCGGCGGGGGCGGCGGGTCGGTCGGGAGCGACCGGGGCTTGCTCCCGGGCCAGACGCCGCCAGGTGAACAGGGCCAGGCCGGCGACCACCGCCACCAGGCCCAGGGTCCAGGGCTTCAGCGCCGGGGAGCGGGTGAAGGCGCTGGGCAGCAGGTGGTGCAGATCCAGGGCCAGGTTGTCCTGCAACCCCCGCAGCAGGGGGTTGACCCCCAGGGGGGCGGAGTAGCGGGCCTGGGCCACCAGGCAGGCCAGCCAGGAGTAGAGCAGGGTCAGGCTGGCCGGCAGGCAGGCCACCAGGCGCAGCCAGGGCTGGCGCAGGGCGGTGAGGGTCAGGCCCAGGAACAGGGCCAGGGGCGGCAGGGCGGCGGCCAGGAAGCGGGCCGGGCCGGCGAAGCCGCCGTACCACTGGAACCAGCGGGTGTAGCAAAGCACCGCCAGGTAGACGAGCAGGGGAACCAGGACCTGCAAGGCCGGCCGGAGGCGAAAGCGCAACCCGGCCGGGACCCCGGCCAGGACCAGGACGAAAACCGGGGCCACCACCGCCAGGCCGAAGGTCTGGTCCAGGGCCATCCCCCGCAGCAGGATCAGGATCGGCCGCAGGGGATGGGCGGCCCGCTCCAGGTTCCAGCGCATGATGTCCACCTGGCTCCAGACCCAGCCCGGCCACCATTCCTGCGGCAGCCACAGGGCCAGCCCCCCGGCGGCCAGCACCAGGCCGGCGGCCAGGGCCGCCACCAGGCCCCAGCCCAGGCGGCGGGCCAGGAGTTGGCAGCCGCCCAGGAGCAGCAGCCCCCCGGCCAGGGGGGCCAGCCGGCTCTTGACCGCCACCATCAACAGCGCGCAGAGCACCAGGCCCGCGCCCCGGCGCCAGGGGGCGTCCTCCAGGCGCAGCAGCAGCCGCAGGCCCACCACCATCAGCAACATGCCCACCGTGTCGGGGAAGACCTGCTGGCTGATCAGGAGCACCGGCGCGGAGGCCAGGACCAGGCCCGTGGCCGCGGCGGCCGGACCGGGGCGCAGACGGCACTCAGCGAGCCAGGCCAGGAGTTGGCCGGCGGTCAGGGCCAGGATCGCGGCCAGGAAGAGCAGCACCCCCAGACGGCCGCCCAGCCCATAGGCCGGGGCGATCAGCCAGGGGAAGACCCCCCCGGCGTACTGGGCGGAGAAGGCCAGCTCCGGCGACCAGCGCGCCCAGTAGAACGACCGATACTCCTGGTCCCGGGCGGCCTGGGACACGTCGCTGGTGGCGTGGCGGGCCAGGCTGTGGGCGATGAGCAGGTAGCCCACCTCGTCGCTGGCCGAGGACAGGGCCTGGTGGCTCCAGCCGGCCAGCGGCCCCAGCAGGGTCAGGCCCACCAGGAAGACCGCCAGGTGCCGGCGCGGCCCCAGGCCCCGGCCCCGCGCCCCCCCCTGGGCCAGGTAGCCCCGCCACAGCACCCACAGCAGCAGTCCGCCCTTGGCCGCGGCCAGGCCCAGGTAGAGCAGGCCCAGGGCGGCCAGGCCGTTGCCCAACTGCCGCCAGACCAGGGGCAGGACCAGGAAGGCGGGCAGGGCCAGGTAGCTGTAGGCGTCCAGGCGCAGGGCGCGGCGGGCGGGGTGGGCCGGGTCGCGGGGGCCGGGCCAGAGGAAGATGAGCAGGTCCAGCACCAGGCTGGGCAACCAGACCGCCAGGGGGGGGGCCAGGCTGATGAACAGGCGCAGGCCCTCGGGCCGGGCCACCGCCGCCAGGGTCCCTTCCTGGGCGCGGTCGGGCAGGCCCTGGTGCTCCCACATCAGCCAGATCAGGACCGCCGCCAGGCCGGCGGCCACCAGCCCCAGGCCCAGGTGCTGGCCCAACAGGACCGGACGCGGCCACGCTCCGCTTGGGGTCTTTCCGGCCTGCAAAGCCAACGCCTCCCGCAGCCCCCGGGGGAAAGCACGCCGCCTTGGGCGGCCCCGCCGCCCCGCGGGGGGCGACGATCGCCGGTCAGTCTAGCACAGCCTGGTCGAAAGTGGCGCTATTCCGGGGCGGTGGCTGGTCCGAACTCGTAGAGGAAGGCCAGCTCCAGGCGGCGGTCCAGCTCCGGCAGCAGACGCTCCTGCAGGTGGGCCACCAGGGGCGCGGGGTCGGACAGGTGTCTGCCCAACAGGGTGGCGGCCAGGTGGGCGAAGGCCTGCAGCGGGCCGCCCTTCTCGCCGTCCAGGTACCAGTCCACCCGGTCCAGGAACTGGCGCAGGGGGTCGCTGGGCTGGGCGTAGAGCTGGCTGTAGCCCAGGCTGAAGCAGGGCAGCAACAGGCCGCGCAAGAGCTCCGAGAGCCCGGAGCGGTTCAAGGCCTCCTCCTGGCCCAGGCGCTCCAGGGCGTGCAGGGCCATGATCACCGGCAGCTCGTCGGTCAACACCTGGACCAGCTCGCGGCGGTCCTTCTTGCCCAGCGAGCCGGCCGCCGCCGTCACCATGGCCGCGGCCTGTTCGGGGATGTCGCGGGAAAGCAGGCCATAGATGCGCAGACACAGGCGGTTCAGGCGCAGGAGCTGGGCCGGCTCCGGGGGCAGGGCCCCGCCCAGGTCGGGCAGGCGCAGAGGTTGCGGGTTCTCGCTCAAGCTCATATTCCCCCGAATGAGAAGACACGCGCGATGGGCAAATGAAATCATATACCTCGGCCGGGCCGGGCTGGCAAGCCCGAGGACGCGGACCCCGGCCGGAGGCTTGGAAGTTGGACCACGGCTGGGTTATGGTGGGGTGGACCCTCACGCGGAGGCGGAACGTGGCATGGCGGGAGATTTATGATCAGCGCCGCACCAGCGCCAAGCGGGCGCTGAAGGCGGTGCGGCGGGGGGCCCGGGTCTTCGTGGGCAGCGCCTGCGCCGAGCCCCGAGCCCTGGTCTCGGCCCTGCTGGAGCGGGCCGACGACCTGCACGACGTGGAGATACTGCACTTCGTGACCCTGGGCCAGGCCGACTACACCGATCAGCGCTTCGACCGGCGTTTCCGCCACAACGCCTTTTTCGTCGGCCCGGCCACCCGCGAGGCGGTGCACCAGGCCCGGGCCGACTACACCCCCATCTTCATGCACCAGATCGGGGCGCTCTTTAAAAGCCGCGAGCTGGAGCTGGACGCGGCCCTGATCCAGGTCAGCCCCCCGGACGAGCACGGCTTCGTCAGCCTGGGCATCGGGGTGGACGTGGCCCGCTCGGCGGCCGAGAGCGCGGGCCGGGTCATCGCCCAGGTCAACCGCCACATGCCCCGCACCATGGGCAACTCCTACCTGCACGTGCGCCAGATCCACGCCTTCGTGGAGCAGGACGAGCCCCTGATGGAGTTCGTCTATCCCCCGGCCGACGCGGTGGGCCAGAAGATCGCCCAACTGGCCGCCCGCCTGGTGGACGACGGCGACACGGTGCACATCGGCTATGGCCACATCCCCTACCAGGCGCTGTCCCACCTGGGCGACAAGCGCGAGCTGGGCTTCCACACCGAGGTGGTCAGCGACGCCTTCATCGACCTGATCGAGAACGGGGTCGTCACCGGCAGCCGCAAGACCCTGCTGCCCGGGCGCATCGTCTGCTCGTTCTGCATCGGCAGCCGCCGCGTCTACGACTACGTGGACCGCAACCCCATCTTCCTCTTCCTGCCCAGCGAGCAGGTCTACGACCCCCTGGAGATCGCCAGGAACCAGCGCATGGTCAGCCTGGGCAGCGCCATGGAGGTGGATCTGTCGGGCCAGGTCTCGGCCGAGAGCGGGGGCTACCACTTCTATTCCGGCATCGGCGGGCGGCTGGACTTCATCCGCGGCGCGGCCATGAGCCCGGGCGGGCGCTCGGTGATCTGCCTGCCCAGCACCGACCGCCAGGCCAGCCAGAGCCGCATCGTCCCCCGCCTGGCCGAGGGCGCGGGCGTCATCGCCACCCGGGGCGACGTGGACTACATCGTCACCGAGTACGGCATCGCCTACCTGCACGGCAAGAGCATCCGCGAGCGGGCCCTGGCCCTGATCAACATCGCCCATCCCCGCTTCCGCGCCCAGCTCCTGGCCAGCGCCAAGGAGAACGCCTACGTCTATCCCGACCAGATCCTGTTGAGCGCCGAGCAGGACCTCTATCCCGAGTGGGCCGAGGCCGACGAGACCCTCAAGGGCGGCCTGACGGTCCACATCCGGCCCATCCGCCCCACCGACGAGGTGCTGATCCAGGAGTTCTTCTACACCCACTCCGACGAGACCATCTACAACCGCTACTTCCGGCCGGTGCGCGCCCTGCCCCACGTCACCGCCCAGGGCCTGGTCAACGTGGACTACCGCCAGCACATGGCCCTGGTGGCCACCACCGGCCCCATCGGCAAGGAGAAGATCATCGGGGTGGGGCGCTACTCCCTGGGCGACGAGAGCGGCCTGGCCGAGGTGGCCTACACCATCAGCGACGCCTACCAGGGCCTGGGCCTGGGCGGGGTGCTGCAAAAGCATCTGACCGCCTATGCCAAACGCCAGGGGGCGCCGGGCTTCTGGGCGGTGAGCTTCGGCTCCAACAAGGCCATGCTCAGCGTCTTCGGCAAGCTGGGTCCCTACACCAAGACCGTGATCGAACCCGGCATCTGGCGGGTGGAGCACTGGTTCCCGGCGGAAAAGCCACAGGACGACGGAGGGGATTAGAGCTTCTCGTAAAATAAGGAAAAGTTTGATCAAGGTGGAAAATTAGCTCATTGAGCGTATGTTCGTTTCAGAAAGGATCGTTTAATCTGATAGCTGACGATGTGGCCGATCACGGCAGAGTCCGTCTTCGCCGCAGTCAGCCACAAAGTAAATTAGCCCTTTTAAAACGAAGCCATTGTAATTAGGAGGAGTGAACAATGAGCACTAATGATCCCTTCATCAGAGACAGTTACAACTACCACACGAGCAATGGGACTTACGAAACCACCTACACTACTTCTATGGCGGTCGGAGCTGACCAAGCACGACTTGGTTACTCCTGCTCGCCTCAACAACACTACGAATCGTCAACTGATTACAACAATCGGCTTCTTGGTTACAACAATAACAAGTAGGTAACCGTGTGGTTCAAATGAGTTCCTGTCATTTGAACCACACTTTTTAGTTAACACAAGGGTATACTAAACTCAAGTTGTGCAAAAGGCTGTCGCGTTGCATCTTTGCTTGCCAATCTTTGGCGACAATCCGGTGACATCTCTCCCCCGCCGTAACGCGGTCACGTTGCCGTAATCATTTTCGGCTAAGGTGGACCCACGCCGAGGTTGGCGTCTGCCCCCCAACCTTTAGCTGGCAGCATCCCATGCCCCAGGATGCCCTGGCCCCCAAGGCGTCGGAAGGGCTGTTGGAAGCCCTGCCCGACCAGACCCGCAACGTCGAGGTCTTCGATCCTCTGTTCCACGGCATGCTGCCAGTGGGCCTGGGGATGCTGACCCCGGGCCGGCCTTGCCCGGTGGACCTGTTCATGCCGCTCTACCTGGAGGACCAGGGCCGGGTGGAGATGACCTAGGTCTGCCGCGCGGGCGTGCCGCTGACCCACCACCCGGACTCCTGGTTCCCGATAACCATCATCCGGCTGCGGTTGAAAAGGTTGGGCGGCTGGGCCGGGAAGCTCCTAGGGGCTGGCGCGGCGCTCCTGGTTTGGGGGCTGCTGCCGTTCCTGATGTTCCTGATGGCCTGCGGGTTCTCTCGCCTGGGCGATTTCAAGGTCAACCTGATCGCGGCCTCAACCTTCCTGATCTCCCTTGCCCTGTCCTTGCATGGCTTGCGCAAGGCGATGTTGGAACTGACCGCCGCTTACAATGACCAGATCGAGTCCCAGCGCCGCTGGTCGGCCTGGGCGCTGGCTGGTTTTCTCGGCCTGGCCCTGCTGGGTCTGGCCCTGGGCTGGGGCTGGTGGCTGGAGTTGCTGGCCAAGGTGCGGGGTTGGCTCATCTCCCTGTAATTGAGTTCCGCCTTCCTGACCTCTCCATCCCTCAGCGCGCCTAGCCCTGGCCCCCCTCCGCCCGCCGGGCCTGGGCGGCCTGGTTGCGGGCGCGCAGGTTGAGCATCTCCACCCCCAGGCTGAAGGCCATGGCGAAGTAGACGTAGCCCCGGTCCAGGTGTTGGCCCAGGCCCTCGGCGGTGAGCATCACCCCGATCAGGATCAGAAAGGCCAGGGCCAGCATCCGGATGGTGGGGTGTTTCTCCACGAAGCGGCTGACCGACCCGCTGAAGACGATCATGATCACCACCGCGATGATCACCGCCAGGATCATGACCAGGAGCTGGTTGGCCATGCCCACCGCGGTGATCACCGAATCCAGGGAAAAGACGATGTCGATGATCCCCACCTGGGCCACCACCGGCCAGAACCGGGCCCCGGCCCCGGCCGCCGCCTCGGCCGTCCGGCCGGCGTGCTCCAGTTGGGCGTGGATCTCGTGGGTGGCCTTGGCCAGCAGGAAGAGCCCCCCGCCCAACAGGATCAGGTCGCGGCCGCTGAAGGCGTGGTCCCAGAAGCTGAACAGGGGCGCGGTCAGGCGCATCACCCAGGTGATGGCCAACAGGAGCAGGATGCGCATGACCAGGGCCAGCGTCAGGCCCAGTCGCCGGGCGGAGGGCTGCTGGACCACCGGCAGGCGGCCGGTGAGGATGGCGATGAAGACGATGTTGTCGATGCCCAGCACGATCTCCATGGCGGTCAGCGTCACCAGGGCGATCAGGGCCTGGAGGGTGAACAGGTCGGGCGGGAAAAGCTCGGTCATGGCGGTCGGCGCTTTCGTGATCGGCAAGCCCCGCCCGGAGGGCCGGGCGGGGCGGGTTGATCGGTTGACGGCCGGTCGGCTAGCGGGCGCGGGGCAGGCCGCCGGCCTTGGCCTCCCAGGCCTGGATCAGATAGCCCTTCTGCTCCTCGAACATCTGGGCCTGGGCCTCCACCAGGGTCTCGGCCTCGGCGCTGGTCATCTCCCAGCTCTCGCGCACGAAGCTGGCCACCCGAGCATAGTACAGCGGAGTCACCAGGTCGATCAGGTTCATGCGGTTGTGGGTCCAGGCGTGGAAGGTGGCGGCCAGCTCGTAGAGGATCTGGATCCAGACCGGGGTGGGCAGATGGAAGTTCTTCTTGCCCAGCTTGGCCACCTTGCGGATCTCCTCGAAGCACTCCGGACAGAAGATTTCCTTCCACAGGGCCTTGAACTGACCGTAGCCCACCTTGAACTGCTTGATCAGGTTGTCCAGGTTGACCTTGACCTCCTCCGGCTCCACCGCGCTGGAGTTGTCGAAGGTGGGCACGGTCACGCTGCCCTGCACCGCCTTCCACTTGCTCTCGTTGCGCTCCATCAGGGTGAACAGGGTCCAGATCACCTGGCGGAACATGGGTCCCAGGTGCTGGCTGGGGTCCTTGGCGTCGTGGATCTTGACCCCCAGGTTGGACTGGCAGATCTTGAACCCCCCGGCCACCGCCTCGGTGGTCATCCAGATGTCGATGCCGTAGCGGGCCACCTCGGTCTGCCAGAGGTCCTGCTCCACGTAGTGCTTGGCCAGGTCGCGCGAGAGGGCGAAGTCGCCGCCGATGGGCTGGCGGACGCGCTTGCCGTAGAGGGCGCGGGTGAGGTTGTAGACGATGTTGTTGGTGATGGTGCCGTCGTACTTGTGGCGCAGGTAGACCGGGGCCACGTACTGGTAGCCCTTCTCCAGCACCGGGTCCAGCAGGTAGGGCACCCAATCGCTGGTGATGGAGCGCAGGTCGGAGTCCACCACCGCCATGGCCGAAACCTTGAGCCGCTCGCCGGCCTCGAAGATCGAGCGCAGGGCGCTGCCCTTGCCCCCCGGGCCGCGGTAGATGCTGACCAGCTTCTCCTGCCAGGGCTTGATCTGGAACTCCTTGGCCACCTCGCGGGTGTCGTCGGTGCTGCCGCCGTCGGCCACCATGATCACGCAGCGCCGGTCCTGGTAGTGCTTGGCCAGGCCGTGGCTGAGCATCTGCACGACGTGGGCGATGGTGGTCTCGTTGTTGAAGCAGGGGATGCCCACCAGAATGTCGGCGCGGTCGATCTCCTCCAGGCGCTTGGCGGTGTAGCCGCGCAGGGCGGTGTTGAAGTGCACGCTGGCTCCTTTCGCGGGGCGCGCGGGATGGGAAAGCGGCCGGCCGGGGCCTGGCGGGAGGGGGGACCCCCCGACGCCGGGCCTGGCGCGGACGTGGGCTGGGCGGGCCTGGCGCGAGGATCGGCCAGGGCTGGGGCGGCGGCGGGACGGCCTCCGCGCGCCGCGGGGTTGGCTGCTTTCCGTTCCCGGCGGCGTTGGGTTAGCTGCCTTGCCGGCAGGGATATGTATCAAAGGATAACACCCTTTCCCGCCAGGACGCCAGCCCCGGCACCCACTCCGGCTCGATCGCGGCGAAAAATTCGCCTTTTTGCAACCGGTTGGCCGCCGCCGGATCGCCCAGCAGCAGGTCCAGGGGCCGGCGGAGGCGCTCGTATTCGTAGGGCGGGGGCCGGAAGTCCCAGAGCCCGGGGTGGACCCGGTTGATGGCCGAGAGGAGGGCGCAGGTCAGGCGCAGGGGCCGGAACACCGCCGGGTCGCCGACGTGGATCTGCCAGCCGCCGCAGGCCAGCCCGGCGTGCTTGTGGAAGGTGGGCTCGAAGAACAGGGGCCGCAGTTGGCAGCCGGCCAGGGCGTATTCCTCCACCGCCTCCGCCACCGCCCAGGGGTCGATGCCCGGCGCGCCGCTGATCTCGAAGGGCCGGGTGGTGCCCCGGCCCTCGCTCAGGGTGGTGCCCTCCAGCAGCACCTGGCCGGGGTAGACCCGGGCGCTGTCCAGGGTGGGCAGGTTGGGGCTGGGCAGCACCCAGGGCAGGCCGGTGGTGGCGAAGTCTCCGCCTTCCCAGCCCTGGGCCGCGATGACCTGGAGCTCCAGGTCCAGGCCGCGCTCGGCCGCCACCAGCCGGGCCAGCTCGCCCAGGGTCAGGCCGTGGCGCAGGGGCATGGGGTGGGGGCCCACGAAGCTCATCAGCTCCGGGGGCAGGATCGGCCCCTCCTCGCCCCGGCCGATGGGGTTGGGCCGGTCCAGCACCCAGACCGCCACCCCGGCCCGGGCGCACTCCTCCAGGCAGGCCACCAGGGTGGTGAAGAAGGTGTAGACCCGGCAGCCCACGTCGATCAGGTCCACCAACAGGACGTCCAGGCCGGCCAGCATCTCCGGGCCGGGGCGGCGGGTGTCGCCATAGAGCGACCAGACCGGCAGGCCCAGGCGGGGGTGGAGGGCGTGGGCGGTCTCCACCATGTTATCCTGCTTGTCGGCGAAAAACCCGTGCTGCGGGCCGAAGATGGCCTTCAGGCGGCCGGGCAGGGCCCGGGCCACCGCCTCCGGGGCCGGGGTCAGGTCGGCCAGGACCGAGGCCGGATTGCACAAAAGGCCCAGGTTGGCGTGGGCCAGGGTGGCCGGGGGTCGGGCGGCCAGACGGGCCAGGCCGGTGACGACCCGGGGTGGTTGCGCGACGGACATTGCATCAGCTCTTTTCAGCCGGGGATTGAGGCCTTACAATAAAGCACGACGCCGGAACCGATTTCCCGCAGTATAAGCCGCTCCCCGCTCCCGCTCAAGGCGACCCGCCGGCGCGGGGATGCATTTCCCTCGCGATCGTTGCGCCCCGGCGATCCCGACCAGGCAGGGACCCATGGACCTGGACATCCGCACCCTCCTGCTGGCCACGATCGTGCTCCAGCTGGCCATTGGCCTGGCCATGCTGGTGTTCTGGCGCACCCAGCAAGTCTATCCCGGGTTTGGTTACGTCACCCTCTGCAACCTGATGATGGCCGGCGCCTACCTGGTGTTGGGCCTGCGCGGGGTCATCCCCCTGTGGTTGTCGGTGTTGGGTGGCAACCTGCTTCTGGCCATGGGCGGCCTCTGGCGTTGGCAGGGGGTGCGCATCTTCTGGGGCCGCGCCGGCCATGGCCTGCCTCTCTATCTCCTGCCCCTGGCGGTGCTGACCGGCTGCGCCTATTTCTTCTTCACGCGTGAGAGCATGGCCTGGCGCAACCTGGTGTTGACCCTGGGGTTGACGCCGATGCTCCTCCACCTGGCCTGGCTGATGCTCCGGGCGCGGGTGGGTGAAAACCGCTCCCTGCTGCGGATGTCGGCCGCCACCTCCCTGGGCTGGGTGGCGCTGATGTGGGTCAGGGCCCTGGCCCTGTTCAGCGCCGGCCCGGGCACCGACCAGTTGCTCCAGGCCGCCGCGCCCTGGCAGGCGGGCTACTTTTTCGCCCTGTTCTTCCTGGAGGTTTTCTGGAACCTGGTCTTCGTGATGATCAACAACCAGCGCCTGGGCAACCAGTTGCGGGAGACCCAGGACGAATTGGCCCGCCTGGCCTCCACCGACCCCCTGACCGGGGCCCTGAACCGCCGCAGCCTGCTGGCCGCCGGCGAGCGCGAATTCGCCCGCGCCCGCCGCTACCGCCGCCCCCTGGCCGCCCTGGCCATGGATCTGGACTATTTCAAGCAGGTCAACGACCGCCTGGGCCACGCCGCCGGCGACCGGGTGCTGGTGACCCTGGTCCAGATCTGCCAGGACCAGCTCCGGGCCAGCGACGCCCTGGGCCGGGTGGGCGGCGACGAGTTCATCGCCCTGTTGCCGGAGACGGTGCTGGAGGGCGCGCGCCGGGTGGGCGACCGCCTGCGCCAGGCGGTGGACCAGGCCCTGCGCCAGCTCCCGGGCGGGCCGGAGCCTCCCCTGAGCCTGAGCATGGGAGTCAGCGTCTCCCATCCCGACGACGCCAGCCTGGACGAGTTGTTGGAGCGGGCCGACCTGGCCCTGTACGAGGCCAAGCAGACCGGCCGCGACCGCCTGGTGGGCGTGGAGCGGGTGCAGGCCGAGGCCCCGCCCCGGCCCGGGGACGCGCCCGGCGCGAAAACCGGCTAGAATGAAACGGAGGCCCCGGAGTTGCCCGCTCCGAGGCCCCCTGGGAGGAGGCGAGGAAGGGTGCCAACACGGCTCGGAGCCGGAGAGGGGGTTTCTAACTCCGGGCCTTGAGGGCGGACCCGGTCACATGGCCTCCGGGTTTCGCCCTTCCTCATGATAATGATTGTAAGGTGCGCGCCTACACCTGTCAACTTCTACACACGATCAGGTGCAAATATGCTGAAAGCCAAGACCCTGCGCCGCCACCTGGGCGGACACCATCATCACCACGACCAATCCCTGCCCCACGGACGCGGCGGCGCGCCCCCGGAGTACGCCCCGCCCCTGGTGGAGCTCAAGCGCGGCGGGCTGACCGAGTCCCTGCACCGGGGGGCCATCGTGGCGGCCGGCCCCGACGGCAAACGCGCGCGCGGCCTGGGCCACCCGGCCATGCCCACCTTCCTGCGCTCGGCGGCCAAGCCCCTGCAGGCCCTGCCGGTGATCACCACCGGCGCCGCCCAGCGCTACCGCCTCTCCCCGGCCGAGCTGGCCTGCCTCTGCGGCTCCTTGAACGGCGAGGACTTCCAGGTGGCCGCCGTGCTCTCGGTGCTGGGCAAGGCCGGCCTGGGTCCGGAGCTGTTGGCCTGCGGCGTCCACCGCCCCAGTCACCAGCCCACCGCCAGGGCCCTGGAGGCCCGGGGCGAGAAACCCGGCCCCCTGCACAACAACTGCGCCGGCAAGCACGCGGCCATGCTCCTGCTCTGCGCCCATCACGGCTGGGACCCCCAGGGCTACACCGAGCCCGCCCACCCGGTGCAACGCCTGGTCCTGGCCGCGGTGGCCGAGATGTGCGCCTATCCCGCCGAGCAGATCGGCATCGGCATCGATGGCTGCGGGGTGCCGGTCTTCCGCCTGCCGCTGATCTCCCTGGCCGGGGCCTACGCCCGCCTGGCCGCGCCCCAGGACTCCGGCCTGCCCGCCGACCTGGCCCAGGCCGCCGGCGAGATCATGGCCGCCTGCCTGGCCCACCCCGAGATGATCGCCGGCAGCGACCGCCTCTGCACCCGCCTGATGCGGGCCGCCCCGGGGCGCATCCTGGCCAAGACCGGCACCGAGGGCGCCTACGCCGTGGCCATCCCCGAACTCAAGCTGGGCCTGGCCCTCCAGATCGAGGACGGCAACCCCCGCGCCCTGGCCCCCGCCGTCTGCCAGGCCCTGCACGAGCTGGACATCCTGGACCACGCCACCCTGGACGGCCCCCTGGCCGACCTCCACCACCCCCGTCTCAAAAACCACCGCGGCGAGATCGTCGCCGACCTGGCCGCGGTGTTCGAATTGTAAGCGAGATCCGGGGGAACCCTTTTTGCCGAGCAAAAAGGGTTCCCCCAGACCCCCTCCTAAAAAGTCGTATAATGGGAGGGTGGGCGCTGGCCGCTTCCTCGGCGTCCGCGTCAGTCCCCGACCTGAAATGGCCCCCGCCATTTCAGGCCAAGGTTTTTGGGAAGGGAGCGCGGGAGAAACCCTTTCGCCCGCGCCCCAATCCACCGCAAAGGAGCCGGCATGGCCAAGTTGGTGCTGATTCGCCATGGTCAGAGTCAGTGGAACCTGGAGAACCGCTTCACCGGCTGGACCGACGTGGACCTGTCGGAGCGGGGGGTGGAGGAGGCGCGCAAGGCCGGCTGGCTGTTGCGCGAGGCCGGCTATCGCTTCGACCAGGCCTACACCTCGGTCCTGAAGCGGGCCATCCGCACCCTGTGGATCATGCTGGACGAGATGGACCAGATGTACGCCGGTCAGCGGGCCTCCTGGCGCCTGAACGAGCGCCACTACGGAGCCTTGCAGGGCCTGGACAAGGCCGAGACCGCCCAGCGCCACGGGCCGGAGCAGGTCCTCCTCTGGCGGCGCGGCTATGACGTGGCCCCTCCGGCCCTGGACCCGGACGACCCCCGCCACCCCTGCCACGACCCGCGCTACTTCGCCCTGGACCCCGCCACCCTGCCGGCGGCCGAGTCGCTGAAGGACACCCTGGAGCGGGTGATGCCCTACTGGCACAACAAGATCGCCGTCCAGTTGGCCCGCGGCCGCGAGGTGGTCATCGCCGCCCATGGCAACAGCCTGCGCGCCCTGTGCAAGCACCTGCTGAACATCTCCGACCAGGACATCCCCAACCTGGAGATCCCCACCGGCAACCCCTTGGTCTTCGAGCTCAACCACCAACTCCAGGTGCAGGGCGCGGCCTACCTGGACCAGGGCCGGGCCGAGCCCCTGCCCGGGGTGTGAGGCCATGACCACTCCCGACCGGCGCTTGCGGGCCCTGGTCTTCGACTTCGACGGCACCCTGGCCGAGCTGAACATCGATTTCGCGGCCATGCGCCAGGCGGTGGAGGCCCTGGCCCGGACCCGGGGCTTCGCCGCGCCCTGGCCGGCGGCGGGCTATCTGCTGGAGCAGGTGGAGGTGGTGGCCAGCGCGCTGGGCAACGGCTACGGCCGCCAGGCCCTGGAGCTGATCGAGGCGGTGGAGCTGGAGGCGGCCGGGCGCGGCCGGCTGTTCGCCTTCACCCGGCCGCTCTTGGCCCGGGCCGAGGCCGCCGGCCTGGCGGTGGCCATCATCAGCCGCAACTGCGGTCCGGCCATCCGCCGGGTCTTCCCCGACCTCGCCGCGCACTGCCGGGCCTTCGTGCCCCGCGAGGCCGCCCCCCGGGTCAAGCCCCACCCCGACCATCCCCTGGCCGCCCTGGCCGCCCTGGGGGTGGGGCCGGAGGCGGCGGTGCTGATCGGCGACCATCCGGTGGACATCCAGACCGCCCGGGCCGCCGGCTGCCGCGCGGTGGGGGTGGCCAGCGGCCGGGTGGACCGGGACGGCCTCCTGGCCGCCGGCGCGGACCTGGCCCTCAATGACGCCGCCAACCTCCTGGAGGCCCTGGCCGACCACGGCTGGCTCCCCGGTCGCGTGCCGCGACGGGCGGATACGAGTCGACAGCGATAAGCTCCGCCCGGTCCTCGCCCGCTCCCGTAGGGGCCTCGCACGGGGAAGGGCCAAAACAGGATCGCGTGCCGCGACGGGCGTAAACGGTTCGGAGCCGGGCGCCCCGGCGGGCGTACACGGGTCGGGTGGCGCTGAGCCATGGACAAACCTCGCCCGCTCCCGTAGGAGCCTCGCACTGAAACAAAGCGGGCGGGGATAAACCCCGCCCGCGCCTTTCTCCCCCTCATGCCCTCCCCGCCTCCCACCGCGCGGCCAACCGAGGCCGGTCTTCTCCCCTCCCCCCACGAGCCGCCCCCCCGCGCCCTGGCCCGGGACCGCCTCGCGACGCACCGGCACGGCCCCGCCCCCAATGACGGCTTGGTGATGGGCTTCCGAGAGCCAAACGCAGTCGCGCACCTCAGCGGCCCCGGCATCGCAGCGACGACGACCCGAGGCCAGAGGCCGCGTGCCGCGGCGGCCAGATACGGGTCGGGTGGCGCTGGAGCTTGCCCGGACCTCGCGCGCTCCCGTAGCTGCCTCGCGCGGGGGCAGGAAAACCGCCCTCGCGACGCCGGGGGCTCGGATGCCCCGGTGGTTGGCGGCCACCACAAGAGGGGGGACCAATCCAGAGGAGGGAAGAGATCGCCACGTCGCCTGGCGGCTCCTCGCGATGACAAAGGCGGAAGCGGGGATAAATTCGGAAGGTCGCTTCGTCGCCGCGCTCCTCGCGATGACGGCTATCTCCGATAGCTGATGAGGCTATCTCTGACAGCTGACGTCAGCGGCGCCATTTTGGTTAACCAGGGGCAGAATGCGCGAGCCTACGTCGCGGCTTCTCGCGGCTACGCCGCCGGGGCAATGAATTGACCCGGCCACCCGGATAAGGCCCAAGGGGGAAACACCAAACCGGGCGGGGACCACCCCGGCCGCGCCTACACCTCCTCCAAGAGCGGCCGCCAGTCCAGGTGTTCCTCCAGCAGGTCGGCCAGCAGGTCGTACTGCCGCTCCTTGAAGGCCGCGTAGTCGGCCAGCCCGGCCACGGCCTTTCCCCCGGCGACCCAGGCCAGGACCGCCGCGCGCAGGGCGTCGTTGTCCAAGAGGCCGTGCAGGTAGGTGCCCACCACCCGGCCGTCGGGGCTCACCTGGCCCTCGGGCTGGTCCAGGGCCTGGTCCAGCCGCCGGGTGAGGCGAAACGCCGGCCGGTCCTGGCCCAGGGGGGTGCTGTGGCCCATGTGGATCTCGTAGCCCCCCACCGCGCCATCCACCGCGAAGGGCAGATCGCCCCGGCACAGGGCCTTGGCCCGGGCGGTGGTCTTCTCCCCGGCCATCACCGTGGCGATGGGCAGCAGACCCAGGCCGGGCTGCTCATCCGGCGGCCCCTCCACCCCCAGGGGGTCGGCGATGCTCTGGCCCAGGAGCTGATAACCCCCGCAGAGGCCCAGCACCCGCCCGCCCAGGGCGTGGAACTGGCGGATGGCCTCGAATAGCCCGCTGGCCTTCAAGCCCGCCAGGGCGGCCAGGGTGTTCTTGGTGCCGGGCAGGAGCAACAGATCCAGGCCGGCCAGCTCCTGGGGCCGGGTGACCCAGCTCAGGCGCACCCCCGGCTCGGCCGAGAGCGCGTCGGCGTCGGTGAAGTTGCTGATCCGGCTGAGGCGGACCACCCCCACCCGCACCGGGCCGACACCGGAGGAGCCCGACCCCCGCTCCAGGGCCACCCCGTCCTCCTGGGGCAGCTCGATCCGCTGGCCGAACCAGGGGATCAGCCCCAGCACCGGCGCGCCGCCCTTCTGGGCGATGATGGCCATGCCGTCGGCAAAGAGCGCCGGGTCGCCCCGGAACTTGTTGATGGCCACCCCCTTGACCAGCCGCCGCTCGGCCGGGGGCAAGAGCCGCAGACTGCCGATGACCTGGGCGAAGACCCCGCCGGCGTCGATGTCCGCCGCCAGCAGCACGTTGGCCCCCGCCCGCCGGGCCATGGCCATGTTCACCAGGTCGTGGCGCTTCAGGTTCAGCTCCGCGCAGGAGCCCGCGCCCTCCATCACCACCAGCTGGTGCGCCCCGGCCAGCCGCCGCCAGGCCGCCATCACCTGCCGGACCAGCCTGGGCTTCAAGGCGTAATAATCGCGGCCCTTGTAGTTGCCCAGGACCCGGCCGTTCAATATCACCTGGGAGCCCATGTCGCTGGTGGGTTTGAGCAGGATCGGGTTCATGTCCCGGTGCGGCGCGACACCGGCCGCCTCGGCCTGGCTGATCTGGGCCCGGCCGATCTCGTCGCCCTCCGGGGTGATGCCCGAGTTCAGGGCCATGTTCTGGGCCTTGAAGGGGGCCACGTCGATCCCCCGCCGCCGGAACAGCCGGCACAGGCCCATCACCAACACGCTCTTGCCCACGTGGCTGCCGGTGCCCACCACCATGATCGGCCGATATTGGGGTGCCATGGGGTCTCCCGGGGAGGGGAGAGAGTGGGGGAACCCTTTTTGCTGCGCAAAAATGGTTCCCCCACGCCCCCTCCGAAAAAGGCTGCGCCAAAGGCGCTGCGCGCCTTTGGCCAGGGGGTGGCGAAGGACCGGGCTAGCCGCGCTCCGCCAGGCGGGCCAGGGAGCGGTCGTGCCAGCCCCGGAACAGGGACAGGGCCAGCAGCGCCCCGCACAGGGCCATGAACATGTCCCACTGGGTGTCCCAGACGTCGCCCTGGGTGCCCAGGAAGGCCTCGGCCGCCTCGCCGGTGGCCAGGGCCACCCACCACTCGATGAACTCGTAGCCGGCGCTGATGGCCAGCGCCACGCAGACCGCCAGGAAGGGCAGCCAGGCCGGACGGCGCAAGACCCCCAGGCGCAGGAACAGCTCGCGCACCAACAGCGCCGGGGTGAAGCCCTGCATCAGGTGGCCCAGGCGGTCGTAGTAGTTGCGCTCCCAGCCCATGGCCGCCGCAATCCAGGCGAAGAGCGGGTTCTCGGCATAGGTGTACTTGCCGCCGACCATCAGCACCGCGCAGTGCAAAAGGATCACCGCCAGCAAAAAGCCCGAGAGCGGGAAGCGCCGCCGGGTGATGGCCACCGCCGCCGCGCCGAGCAGGGCCGGGGCCACCTCCAGGAACCAGGTGAAGTAGTCGTGGGGGCGGTAGGCCGACCAGGCCAGCACCGCCAGGAAGACGGCCAGATAGAGCAGGTCGCGACGGTCGGCGCGCGCCATGGAATGCCCCCTCCCTAGTCTCGCTTGGCCTGGTCCCAGTCCTGGCCGTACTTGCCCAGATAGCCTCGGGGGGTGATCATGCGCCCGGCGTGGACGAAACTCTGGGAGCTGCCCACGATGACCAGGGTGTGCATGTCCACCTCGGCCGCCGCCGCCTGGCCCAGGCTGGTGATGGCCACCGTCTGCTCCGGGCGCATGGCGGCCTTGACCAGGCCCACCGGGGTCGCGGCCGCGCGGTGGCGGCCGATGATCGCCAGGGCCTGGGCCAACTGCCAGTCGCGCCCCTTGCTCTTGGGGTTGTAGAGGGCGATGACGAAGTCCGCCCCGGCCGCCGCCTCCAGCCGGCGCTGGATCAGCTCCCAGGGGGTCAGGCGGTCGGAGAGGCTGATGCAGCAGAAGTCGTGGGAGAGCGGCGCGCCCAACAGGGCCGCCGCCGCCGCCACCGCCGGCACCCCGGGGATCACCCGCAGGTCCAGCTGGCCCGGGCCGTCGCCGAAGTCCAGGCCCCGGTTCTTGGCCTCCTCGTAGACCACCGCCGCCATGGCGTAGATGCCGGGATCGCCGCTGCTGATCAGGGCCACCTTCTTGCCGGCCAGGGCCAGGTCCATGGCCTGGGCCGCCCGCTCCAGCTCCTTGGTCATGCCGCTGCCCAGGATCTCCTGACCCGGGGTCAGCACCGGCTCGGCCAGCTTGAGATAGGCCTTGTAGCCGGCCACCACCTGGGCCTTGGCGATGGCCTCCCGCGCCGCCGGGGTCAGATACTCCACCCCGCCCGGACCCAGGCCCACCACCCACAGGCAACCGCTCATCGTCCCCTCCCCCAGGCCACCGCCAGGGTGACGTTGCCGCTCTTTTGCTTTTCCACCAACAACCTCCCGCCGGGTCCGGCGGCGATGAGCGCCGCGGCCTCGGCCACGCTGCGGGTGCCCAGGTGACGCCGGGGCTGGTGCGAGGGATTCGGCACCGCCACCGCGTCCAGGGTCTGGGCGTCGTAGAAAATGGTTTCCAGACCTCGCGCCCGGGCCAGGGCCAGGAGCCCGGCCTCGTCGGCCTTGGCCGTGGCGCTGGCCAGGCCGGCCAGGGCCCGGGGGCTGAGGCCCGCCTCGGCCAGGACGCGGGTCACCAGCTCGTCCATCTCGCCGGCCGCCGTCCCCCGGTTGCAGCCCAGCCCCAGCCACAGGGCCGGCGGCCGCAACAGGAGCTCGCCCGGCCGGGGGGGGCGCGCCCGCCAGTCCACCCCCAGCGAGGGGCCGGGGTTGGCTTCTTGCACGGCGGCCGGGAAGAGTCCCGGCCAGTCCCGCTCCAGGCGGCTGGCCAGCCAGTCCTCGGGGTCGTCCAGGGCCACCGGCCGGCCATCCAGCAGGGCGGCGCCGACCCCGGCCAGGCTCGCGAGGTTCTCCACCCGCAGGCCCGCCTCGACCGCCACCAGCTCCAGGCTGGGCAGGCCAGCCTGATCGGTGGCGGTGGTGATCACCGCCTGTCCGCCCAGGGCCGCGGCCACCCGCCCAGCCAGGGCGTTGGCCCCGCCCAGGTGCCCGGCCAGGAGGCTTACCGCGTAGCGCCCCGCCGGATCGCAGACCACCACCGCCGGGTCGCTGGCCTTGTCCTGGATGAGCCCCACCAGGGCCCGCACCACGATCCCGGCCGCCGCGAAGAGCACGTGGCCGCCGAAGGCCGCCCAGTTGGCGACCAGGGTTGGGGCCAGGCGGGCGAAGCCGGTCTCGCCGGCCTCGGCTTGGGCCAGGCGCTCCGGCAGGAACAGGCGCGCGTCCGCCCCCAGGGCCGGAGCCAACCGCCGGGCGGACTCGGCCCCGGTGGCGGTCAGGGCGTAGATGGCGACGCTCTGGCTCAATCCGCCTCCGTTTGGCCGGCCCGGAAGCCGTGGGAGAAATGGGCGTCGTAGAGCTTGCTGGCCGGGGCCTGCTCGCCCTGGGCCCGGGCCATCACCGCCGGACCGGCCAGAATCAGCACCTGGCGGCTGAGATCGTGGTCCTTGAGCGCCTGGGGCAGGTCGCGGGCGGTGGTCCAGACAAACTTCTGGTCCGGCCAGCTCACCCGGTAGGCCAGGGCCACCGGGGCCTCGGGGCCGAAGGCCGCCTGCAGGGCGGTGGAGACCGCCTGGGCCTGGGCGGCGGAGAGATAGATGGCCAGCGAGGAGCCATGGGCGGCCAGGGCGGCCAGGCTCTCGGCCTGGGGCACCGGGGTGCGCCCGGCGGCCCGGGTCAGGATCAGGGTCTGGGTCAGCTCGGGCAGGGTCCACTCCAGGCCCAGGTGGGCGGCGGCGGCAAAGGCGGCCGTGACCCCGGGGATCACCCGCCAGGCGATCCCGCGCCGGTCCAGCTCCGCGATCTGCTCGGCGATGGCCCCGTAGAGGCTGGGGTCGCCGGTGTGCAGGCGCACCACCCGCAGCCCGGCCTCCCAGCCCCGCGCCAGGTGGGCGATGATCGCCGTCAGGTCCAGGCCGGCCGAGTCCACCGTCTCGCACTCGGGCCGGCACCAGGAGAGCATCTCCCGGCTCACCAGGCTGCCGGCGTAGACCACCAGGTCCGCCGCCTCCAGGGCCTTTTTGCCCGCCACCGTGATCAGGTCGGGATCGCCGGGGCCGGCCCCCACGAAGACCACCGGCTGTCGCGCCTCGCTCATGAATTCTCCTCGCGCCGGCCCCGCACCAGCCAGACCGGGTTCAACGCCTTGAGATACTCGCCGCCGGTCAGGGCCGCGCCCCGGCCAACCTGGATCTGGGTCGTCTCCACCGCCGCGCCCAGCCCGGCCAGGGTGGCGCGGGCGCGGGCCAGGGACTCCAGGCGCACCAGGCTGACCAGCAGCACCCCGCCGGGCCTGAGCCGCGCCCAGGCCGCTTCCATGATCGCGCCCAGGCCCTCCCCGCCCCCGCCGATGAAGACCCGGTCCGGGGCCGGCAGCTCGGCCAGTCCCTCCGGCAGGCGGGCCTGGCGCACCTCCAGCCAGCCCGCGCCAAAGCTGGCCCGGTTGGCCTGGATCAACTCCACCCGCGCCGGGTCGGCCTCCACCGCGATGACCCGCCCGCCGGGGCAGAGCAGACCGGCCTCCAGGCCCACGCTGCCGCTGCCCGCGCCCAGGTCCCAGACCGTCAGGCCCGGACCCAATTCCATGAGGCCCAGGGCGGCGCAGCGGGCCTCGGCCTTGGTGATCAAACCGGCCTGATGGGCGAAGGCATCCTCGGGCGCGCCCAGGCGCAAGGTCCGGGGCCGGGCCACCCGCTCCAGCACCACCAGGTTCAAATCCGAAAAGCTTTCTCCTACCGCCTCCTCCGAGGTGAACCAGCCCACCCGCTCCTCGGCCGCGCCCAGGTCCTGGGCCACCCCCAGCCGCCAGTAGGCCGCCTGGCCCCGCTCGATCAGCAGGCCAGCCAGCCAGGCCGGGCCGTGCCTGGGGTCGGTGTAGGCCGCCACCAGGTCGGCCTCGCCCAGGGCCCGCCACAAGGGTCCCTGGTCGTCGCGGCCGTGCAGGCTCACCGCCCGGGCCTCCTGCCAGGCCAGGCCCAGGCGGGCGCAGGCCGCGGCCATGGCCGTCACGTTGGGCAGCACCGTGACGGCATCGCGGCCCAGGCGCTCGATCACCTTGGCCGCCACGCCATAGAACCCGGGATCGCCCGAGGCCAGCACCGCCACGCCCTGGTCCGCCGCCTGGGCCACCTGCTCCAGCCACTCGGCCAGGTTGAACTTCAGCCGCAGCTTGGGGCCGGGATGCTCCGGGAACCAGGCCAAGAGGCGCTCGCCCCCGGCCAGCACCCGGGCCGACTCTATGGCCGCCAGGCCGCGCGGGGTCAGGTCCGCCCGCCCCAGGCCCAGGCCCACCACCGTCACCCGGTTCATGCCGCTCCCTCCCCCGGCTGCTCGCCGCGATCAAGTACCCCGCCTTCGCTGTCCAGCATCACCACCCACAATTCCGGCCCCGGCCCCACGATCCGGCGCGCGGCCGCGATCAGGCGCGGGACCACCAGCGCGGTCAGGTCCAGGCGGCCGGCCTCGGTCAATAGCTCCAGCACGTGGCGGGCGGTGTTGGCCCCGGCCACCTGGGCCGCCAGATCGGCCGGCGCCCCGGCCTCCCGTAGCCAGTCGGCCAGGGTGGCCAGGTCCATGGCCGCGCGGTGGGCGTGGGTGCACGCCAGACCCTGGGCCTGCTTGACCGCCTTGCCGAAATAGCTGACCAGGCCGATGCGGGTCATGCCCGCCTTGACCGCCGCCGTCAGGGCGAAGGCGAAGTAGTCGGCGATCTGCACGAAGGCCTGGGGCGGCAGGTCCGGGCGCAGGGCCATGGCCCGCTTCTCGCTGCGCCCGCCGGTGGTCAGCACCGTCTCGCCGATGCCCGCCGCCCGGGCCACCGACAGGGCCGATTCGATGGTGGCGGTGTAGGCCTCGTGGCTCAAGGGCCTGACCAGGCCGCTGGTGCCCAGGATGCTGATGCCGCCCAGGATGCCCAGGCGGGGGTTCAGGGTGCGCTTGGCCAACTCGGCCCCGTTCTCCACCGCGATGGTCACGGCGGCCCGCAGCTCCCCGCCCGGCCCGGCCGTTTGCCAGGCCTCGGCCAGGGCGGCGGCGATCATCTGGCGCGGGACCGGGTTGATGGCCGGTTGACCCACCGGCACCGGCAGGCCCGGCCGGGTCACCAACCCCACCCCCGGCCCGCCCCGGAACTCCAGGGCCGGACCCGGCCCGGGCGGCAGCAACTCCACCCGGGCCGAGACGCGGGCGCGGTGGGTCGCGTCCGGGTCGTCGCCGGCGTCCTTGACCACCACCGCCTCGGCCCGGCCTTCGGCGAGATGCCGACTTTCGGCAAAAGCGATCTCCAGGCGGTCGCCGCTGGGCAGGGGGATGGACACCGAGCCGGACAAGGGAAAGCCCAGAAGGTGCAGCAGCGCCGCCTTGGCCGCCGCCGCCGCCGCCGACCCGGTGGAGAACCCGGTGCGCAGTTGTTTTTTTCGCGAGGCGGTCATTTGTTTATCTTGGCCGGGGGAGAACCTTTTGTGGACAAAAGGTTCTCCCCCGGACCCCCTTTCCCAAAAACTTGGCGCGAACCGGCTGACGCCGTTTCGCCCTGGTTTGTCAGGCCTGGCGGGACCATTGGCCGCCGCCCTGACGGCCCTGGGTCGGACGCGCGACCCCATATACAACTATGGCGTCATTGCGAGGAGCACCAGCGACGAAGCAATCTCCCGAATTGACCTCCCGGCATTTTCTTCCTCCCGCCGCGCCAGCCGCTCAGGCCAGCCAGGCGTAGGCCATGGCCACCAAGGCCACGCTGACCACCCGCGTCCCCTGGCCCAGGGCCAGCAGCCTGGCCCCCAGGCCCGGGGAGTAGATGCCCAGATAGTGCGGCAACTGGTGGCGCAGGGCGCGCACCGGGGTGGCGATGATGTTGCCGATCAGCAGCGCGATGACCACCTGCTTCATGGCCAGGGCCCCGGATTGCAGCAAGGCCCCGGCCGCCGCGAAGCCGCTGGTGAACTCGGCCACCACCGCGAAGACCACCACGCTCATGGCCTCCACCGGCACCGCCAGCCCCGCCACCCAGCCCGCCGCCGCCCGGCTGAGCCAGGCGAAGAAGCCCGCCCCGGCCAGCAGAAAGACCAGCAGGTAGACCGGCAGCACGATCACCAGCATCCGGCGCAGACGCTGCCGGAATTTCTTCCAGGTGTCGGCCCAGAGATCGCCCCGGGCCCGGCGGCTGGCCACCGGCGCGGCCTGGCCCGTGGCCAGGGGCGGCGAGGCCCAGCGGCTGACCAGCACCACCGCCAGGGTGCGCAGGATCGCCGCCAGGAGCGTCATCCCGAAATACCACAGCGCGGCCTGGCCCAGGAGGGCGTAGACCACGAAGAAGGTGGTGGGCAGGTGCAGGAAAAAGGCCGGCAGGCTGGCGCAGAGGATGTTGGCGAAGATGAGCTGGCGCTTGTCCAGCCGGCCCTCTTGCCAGGAGGTGTAGAGCAGGGTGTTGGCCGCCACCCCCGAGGCGAAGGCGGCCGAGAAGGCCGCGCCGGCCTCCTTGGGCAGATGGGCCTGGCGCACCAGGGGCCAGGCCAGCACCCCCAGCTTGGCGGTCCAGCCGGTGGCCTCCAGGAGCTGGCCCGCCAAGAGGCCCGCGCTCAGGAAGGCCAGGGTCTTGAGCAGCGGCCAGCCCAGGCCTTGCCAGAGCCGGTCCGGACGCAGGAAACCCGGCGGCTCGCCCGGGCCGGCCCAGGCCAGGTAGCCCAAACCAGCCAGGGTCAGGCCGCCCAGGAGCAGCCACAGGCCGCGCTGACCGTTGGCTTTCATGCGGGGGGAGCGGGGTTCGTCCGCCCCTCCGGCCATGTGGCCGGGACGCGGCATGGCCTATTCCTTGGCCTCGGCCGGACCCTTGACCAGGATCAGGGACAGGTAGGGCATCTTCTGGCCCTTCAGGGTCGTGGCGTCCATCACCACCCGCTCGTCGGGCAGGCCGCACTGGCTGACGCAGTAGGTCTTGCGCCGCACCGGCAGCTCCTCGAGCTTGTCGATGATCTGGTCGAAGTTCTTGTAGGTCTTCATGATGACCAGGTTGTCGCCGCAGGCGGCCAGGGCCGGGATGTCATTGAGATCGCTGACCCCGGAGACCACCATCAAGGACTCGCGACTCTCCACCAAAGGCAGGTTCAGCCGGGCCGCCGCCGCCTGATAGGCCGTCACCCCCGGCACCGTCTCCACCTTGGCCGCCGGGTCGATGGCCTTGAGGGTCTGGAGCAGGTAGCCGTAGGTGCTGTAGGTCAGGGGGTCGCCGATGGTGATGAAGGCCGCGTCCCGGCCCGAGTCCAGCACTTCCTTGACCGCCAGGGCGTTGTCACGCCAGGCCGCGTCCAGGGAGCGCTGGTCGTGGGTCATGGGGAAGTCCAGCTTGCGCACCTCCACCGTGGCCGGCAGGTGGGCCGCCACCACGTTGAAGGCCAGGCTGTACTCGTTCTTGCTGCTGCCGGCCGCGAACAGCACCGGCACCCGCTTCAGCACCTCCACCGCCTTGAGGGTCAACAGCCCCGGATCGCCGGGACCCACGCCCAGGCCGTAAAGAGTGCCTCTCTGGTTGTCTTGGCTCATGTTGTCTCTCGGGGTGGGGGAACCCTTTTGGGGCCCCAAAAGGGTTCCCCCACGCCCCCTCCTAAAAAGGCTTATGTCGCGCGGCGAGCGGCCCCGTGCCGCCCGCCAGGGTTCGCGCGGGAAAAACGCGAACCCAATAAAGTTCTTTGGGGAGGGGTCCGGAGAACCCCTTTCTTTCAAGAAAGGGGTTCCCCGGCTGGCCCTAACTCTCCTCTTCCAGCGCCAACCGGGCCAGGGCGTTGACGGCCGCGGCCGCCAGGTTGGAGCCGCCCTTGCGTCCCAGGGCGGTGATATAGGGCAGGGCGTCCTGGTCGGCCAGGGCCTGCTTGCTCTCGGCGGCGTTGACGAAGCCCACCGGCAGGCCGATGACCAGGGCGGGCCTGGCCCGGCCGGCCGCCGCCTGCTCCAGCAGGCGATAAAGGGCGGTGGGGGCGTTGCCGATGACGTAGATGCCGCCCCGCATCCGATCCAGGCTGAGGTCGATGCCGGCCAGGGAGCGGGTGACGCCCTGCGCCTTGGCCTGGGCCGCCAGGGCCGGGTCGTCCACCAGGCAGATCACATCCACCCCCCAGCGGGCCAGGAGCGCCTTGCCGATGCCGGCCTGGGCCATGCGGGTGTCGGTGTAGATCGGCCGGCCGGCGCGCAGGGCGGCGATCCCGGCGGCGATGGCCTGCGGGTGCATCCGCACCGTGTCGATCCAGGAGAAATCGCCGCTGGTGTGGATCATGCGGCGCACGATGGTCCAGGCCGCCGGCTGCCAGCCATGGGCCCCGGCCTCGTGGTCGATGATCGCGAAACTGCGGCGCTCGATCTCGTCCGGCGCGATGTTCCAGTCAGTGGGTTGGGTCATATTTCTTTTCGTGGGGGGACCCTTTTGGTGCCCCAAAAGGGTCCCCCCACACCCCCTCCTAAAAGGGCATATATGTTTTTGCGTGGCTCTGGGCTGGCCACCAGGACTGCGTTTTCGCATCCCCGCGCCCAGCGCGGGGATGCGAAAACGCAGTCCGCCAAAAGTTTTTTGAAAGGGGGTCCGGGGGAAAACTTTTTTCCAAAAAAAGTTTTCCCCCGGAAGCTCTCATCAAAAACCTCCCCGCGCGCAGGCGGCCACCAGGTTGGGGGCCAGGTCGGGGTTGGACCCGAAGTGGAGGTGGACGTAGGAGGCCAGGGTGTGGCCCTGGAGCAGGGCCAGGGTGTGGGGCGCGGGTCCCTGGCGGCCCTGGGCCTGGTAGGGGTTGGGGGTGGCGGGTTGTTGGACCGGCTCGGAATAGTGGAACTCGTGGCCCCGGGCGGTGGTCCCGGCCGGACCCAGGGGGGTGGCGGTGGTGAAGGCGACCTGGCGATAGCCCAGGGTCTGGAGCCGGGGCAGCATCCTGGTGCGCAGGTCCAGGACCCCGGCCATGGGGTGCTCTCGGCCGTCGAGGTCGGCCAGGGATTGCCCGAGATACATCATGCCGCCGCACTCGGCGTAGACCACGCCGCCCTTTCGGGCGAAGGCGCGGATCTCGGCTCGCAGGGAGGTGTTGGCCGCGAGCTGGGCGGCGTGCAGCTCGGGATAGCCGCCGCCCAGGTAGAGGCCGTCCAGGTCCGGGGGCAGGCCGGGGTCGGTCAAGGGCGAGAAGGGCACCAGCTCCGCGCCGGCGGCGGTGAGGCGGCGCAGGTTCTCGGCGTAGTAGAAGCAGAAGGCGCGGTCGCGGGCCAGGCCGATGCGCGTCCGGGGCGGGATCGGGGCGGGGTCGGCGGCCGGGGCGGGGGTCAGCTCCGGCAGGTCGCCAATCAGGGCGTCCAGGTCCAGGGCCTCTTCCAGCCAGTCGGCCAGGCGGGCGAAGGCCGGGGCGTCCAGGCCGCCGTCCTCGGCGGTGACCAGGCCCAGGTGGCGTTCGCCCAGGGCGAGGTCGGCCCGCCGGGGCAGGCCGCCCCGGAAGGTCAGACCCGGGCAGAGGGTCATGGCCTGGCGCAGGATCTCCACGTGGCCGGGGCCGCCCACCTGGTTGGCGACCAGCCCGGCCCAGGCCAGATCAAGGTCGAAGCCGTGGAAGCCCTGGGCCAGGGCGGCCAGGGAGCGGGCCAGGGAGCGCGCGCCCACGGTCAGGAGCACCGGCGCGCCGATGAGCTTGGCCATCTCGGCGCTGGAGCCGGTATCCTCCAGCGGGCTGAAGCCGTCGTAGAGGCCCATCACGCCCTCGATCACCGCCAGGTCGGCGGATTGGGCGTGGCGGGCGAAGATGGCCCGGTTCTCGTCCGGGAGGAGCATCCAGCCGTCCAGGTTGTGGCTGGGCCGGCCGCTGGCCAGGGCGTGGTGGCCGGGGTCGATGAAGTCCGGGCCGACCTTGAAGGCGGCCACCGCCAGCCCCCGCCGCCGGGCGGCGGCGATCAGGGCCAGGCTGACGGTGGTCTTGCCCGCCCCGCTGGCCGCCCCGCCGATGAGCACCGCCTTCACGGCCGGGCCTCCGGCGCGGGGGGCAGGTCGGGATAGAGGATGGCCTGGATCTGGCGCGCGCCCTCGAGCAGGCGGGGGGTGGGCCGGCTGACCAGGGGCTCGTCGATCAGGTGGACCCGGCCGGCGCGCACCGCCTTCAGGGCCGCGAAGCCGGGGGTGTCCCGGATGGCCTCCAGACTGACCCGGTTCATGGTGCCCACCTGGGCCAGGTAGACGTCCACGTTCTCGGCCAGGGCCAACACCCGCTCGTGGCCGTATTCGGCGATGGCGCTGTCGCGCAGGCCCTGGGCGTCGGCGGCGGCGTTGATCCCGCCGGCGGAGGTGAGCGCGAAGATGGCCAGGGCGTCGGGGGCGAAGGTCTTGAACTGACGGTGGATGGACTCGAAGAAGACCCGGGGCCGCCGCTCGGGGGGAATCGGGGCCACCCGGGCCGAGAGGGCGGCCAGGTCGGCCTGGAAGCGGGCGCAGAGCGCCTCGGCCTCGGCCTGGCGTCCGGCCAGAAGCCCCAGCCGCCGCCAATACTGGTAGAGCTCGGCCGCCCCGCCGGGCTGGAGGCAGGCCACCGTCACCCCGAACTGCCGCAGGCGGGCCACGAACTGGGGATGGACCTGGGCCACCATGGGGCGCAGCAGCACCAGGTCGGGGTTCAGGGCCAGCACCCGTTCGGGGTCGTCGCGATAGCCGACCAGGGGCAGGTCCGGGGCGGAGGGGGTGGGGCTGGGACCGGCGGCGACCAGCAGATGGCCCGCCCCCAGGTCCACCAGGTTGTCGGTGTGGGCCGGGTAGAGGCTGACGATGCGGCGATAGGGGCCGGGGACGGCGATCTCCTGGCCGGCGTCGTCGATGAAGGAGGCCGCCGCCCGGCCGGGCGCGGCCGGGGCGCCGAGGATCAGGAGCGCCAGGGCGATCAGGGGGATGATCAGCCGCCGCGCCTTCACGCCGCGCCTCCGTTCTTCTGGAAGACCACCACCCGGCCCTGGGCGAACTCGTCCCAGCGCACCGCCGCCCGCACCCCGAAGACCGCCTCCAGGTTGGCGGCGCAGAGGGCCTCGGGGGTGGGGCCACAGGCCGCGATCCGGCCCTGGTCCATCAGGATCAGCTGGTCGCAGAAGGCGGCGGCCAGGTTGAGGTCGTGCAGCACCGCCACCACGGTGCGGCCCTCGTCGCGCACCAGACGCTCCAGCTCGCCCAGGGCGGCCAGGGCGTGGCGCACGTCCAGGTTGTTGGTGGGCTCGTCCAGGAGCATCACCGGCGCGTCCTGGGCCAGGGCCCGGGCCAGGATCACCCGCTGCTTCTCGCCGCCGGAGAGCTCGGTCACCGGCTGGTGGGCCAGGCCCAGGAGGTCCAGGCGGGTGAGCGCCGCCTCCACCAGGGCCTCGTCGCGGGGGGCCGGGGCGGAGAAGCGGGGGATGAAGGCGTGGCGGCCCATCAGCACCGTCTCGCGCACGGTGTAGGGGAAGCCCAGACCCGGCTCCTGGGGGGTGAGGCTCAAGCTCCGGGCCAGCTCGCCCGCCCGCCAGGCGGCCAGGGGACGGCCCTGGAAACGCACCGAGCCGGCCGACGGGCGCAGCAGGCCGGTCATGACGTCCAGCAGGGTGGTCTTGCCGCAGCCGTTGGGACCCACCAGACCGTGGAAGCGGCCGGGGATGATGGTGAGGTCCAAGCCGCGCAGCACCGGCTGGGGGCCATAGGCGAAGGACAGGCCCCGGATGGCGAAGACCGGCTCAGCCACGGCCCACCCCCAGTTGCTTGCGGCGGAAGACATAGCAGAAGAACGGCCCGCCGATCAGGGCGGTGAGCACCCCGATGGGCACCTCGTGGGGCAGGGCCCAGCGGGTGAGGGTGTCGGCGGTGAGGAGCAGCATGGCCCCGGCCAGGCCAGCGGCCGGCAGGAGCAGGCGGTTGTCCGGCCCCACCAGCATCCGCATCAGGTGCGGGATGAGCAGGCCCACGAAGCCGATGATGCCGGCCACCGCCACCGCCGCGGCGCTGACCAGGCTGGCGGTGATCAGCAGGATCAGGCGGGTCCGGCGCACCTCCACCCCCAGGGCCGCCGCCGCCCGGGGTCCCAGGCTGAGCAGGTTGAGGTCGCGGGCGTGGAACCAAAAGACCAGGAAGCCCAGGCCGGCCAACCCGCCGGTGAGCCCGGCCTCCAGCCAGGTGCGGCCGGCCAGGCTGCCCAGCAGCCAGAAGATGATCACCGAGACCTGCTCGCCGGAGAGGTACTTGATGAAGCTGATGCCGGCCGAGAGGATGGCGGCCACGATCACGCCCGACAGGATCAGGCTGGTGGGCGAGGTCTGGCCGTCCTTGGCCGAGAGCGCGATCACCGCCGCCAGGGTGGCCATGGCCCCCAGGAAGGCCAAGAGGGCCACGGTGTAGGGGCCCAGGAAGGCCAGGCCCAGCCACAGGGCCAGGGCCGCGCCAAAGGCCGCCCCGGAGCTGACCCCCAGGGTGAAGGGGTCGGCCAGGGGGTTGAGCAGGATGCCCTGGAAGACCACCCCGGCCAGGGCCAGGGCCGCGCCCACCGCCGCCGCGCTGAGGATGCGGGGCAGACGCACCTCCCAGACCACCTGGTCCACCAGCCGCGCCACCGGGGCCTCGCCGCCGGTCAGGTGGCCGAAGACCACCTGGGCCACCTGGTCCGGGGCCACCCGGATGTAGCCCAGGCCGCAGGTGACCACCACCAGGGCCGCCAGCAGCGCCAACAGGCCCAGGATCAGGGCCCGGCGCAGGCCCCGGCGGGGCGGCTGACCCAGGGCGGCCGGTGATGGGTGGTGGTGCATGACGGGCGCTTCTCCGCCGGAGCGGGGTTCGTCCCCGGCCGCTGGCTGACTCTGCCTGATGGCCGGCCCTCCCTCCGCCGTGGGGGGAGGGCCGGGAGAGAACCTTATTTCGTGGCGCGGGCCGGCTTGGCCTGGCCGCTCTTTTCGGCCTGCAACTCCTTGAAGGCCTTGGCCAGGTGGCCCAGCCAGAGGTCGCGGGCGCCGCTGTAGCCGGCCACCGGGGTCAGGTCGGTGGTCACCGCCAAGCCGGCGGCGGTCAGGCGCGACTTCCAGGAGTCGGCGTCATCGCCGGCGATGTCCTGCTTGCTGTGCTCGCCCAGCACGGTCAACAGCGGCATCAGCTTGACCGCCTTGACCCCGGAGGCCTGGAGCCGGCCCAGCACGTCGTCAAAGGAGGGATAGCCCTCCACCGTGCCCAGATAGGCCCGCGGGTCGGCCTGGGCCAGGGCGAAGGCCAGGGCGGGATAGGCCACCCCGGCCGGATGGTGGGTGCCGTGGCCCACCCAGACCAGGGCCTGATCGGCCTGGCGTCCCGGAGCGGCGGCCCGGAGCATGATCCGGGCCAGGGCCTGGAGGTCCTCGGTGTCGCTCACGAGCGGCCAGCCGATGGCCACCCGGAGTTCTTTGTCCCGATGGGCGAAGGCCCGCGCCTCCCGCGCCAGGTCGTGGAACTCGGCCCCGGGGATGACATGCAGCGACTGCACCACGATCCGCTTGACCCCCTGGGCCTGGAGCTTGGCCAGGGCCTCGGGGGGCGAATCCACCTTTTCCCCGCGCTGGGCCAGGATCTGGCGGACCTTGGCCGAGGTGTAGGCCCAGGCCACCTCCACCCCGGGATGGGCGGCCCTGACCTCGGGCTCGATGCGCCGGACCTGGTCCAGAGCCCCGGCGTGGCTGCTGCCGAAGGTGACCAGGAGCACCGCCGTCCTGGCCGGGGCGGGGTCCTTGGCCTGGGCCGACTCGGCGGCCAGGACCGGGGCGGCCAGGGCGGTGAGGGCCAGGGCCAGCACGCAGGCGCGGCCCAGGCGATTGTTGAGTCGGGACAGCAACATGGCAACCCTCCCGACCCCGGGGGGCAATAAAAAAACCCCCGGGGCCCGATGGCTCCCGGGGTCTGCACCCTGCTTCTTCGACCCAGGTCCCCGCCCGCCATACCTCGGGCTTCGACGGGGCTATTTACCGCGCGGGCAGGTCTTCTGGCTCCCGGGTCGTCCTACTCCCCGCGCCTTCCCACCCCGGTTGTCCCGAGGCAGTGGCTGGATCGCGGGTTTCGTCTCCGGTCACAGCGGCGGGACCGCGACGGATTTTCACCGTCTTCCCTATTAGGCCCCAATGGGCCACCACGCGCACCTTGCTCTCAAAATTATCACGACCCCTGGGGGGTGTCAAACCTGGCCGGCCAGACGGCCCGGGCGTCTTGGCGGCTAGAAGTCGATCATTAGGGCCAGGCTCCAGCTCATCTGGCGCGACCAGACCTCCACCCCCCGGTCGAAGGTCAGGAGCATTTCCGGCTCGGTGCTGCTCAGGGTGTGCTCGCCCCGGGTCTGGATGATCAGGTAGTCCCAGGCCGCCACCAGGGCCCCCCAACTCCAGAGCGGGGCGCGCAGGGACAGCGCGGTGTGCCAGGCGTAGCCCTGGGTGCGCTCCTCGGTCAGCCGGGTGCCCGAGCGTAGTAGATGGTGGTCCCGGTTCTGGCCCCAGACCTGGGCCAGGTCGGCCTGGACGCTGGCCCGCCAGCCGGCGCCCGGCCGGCCCAGGCCCAGCCGGCCCAGGTCGGCCGCGAGCAGCAGGCCGGCGTAGGCGTGCTGATATTCCTGGCGGAAGAGGATGCCGTCGCCGGGCAGGGCCTGGTATTCCCACTGCTCCCCGCCTGGGTCGCCGGGGGCGGAGACCAGGTTTTGCTGCATGCCGTCGTGGGTGACGAAGACGAAGCGCTGCCAGCGCACCCCCACCAGGGGCCTCAGGTCCAGCCAGGACGGGAGGCCCAGCGGTTCGCGCAGGCTGTGGGTGACCTTGGCGTCCAGGGTGAAGCTGTCCTTGAGCTTGGTGGCGCTCTCGGAATAGGTGGTGCGCACCTTGGGGTGGTCGTTGTTTTCCCAATCCGAGTCGCGCATCACCCCCAGGTCGTCCTGGCCAGGCAAGGCCGCCAGGAGCTCCAGCTCCAGGGAGTTGCTCGGCCCCCGGAGGCCCAGGTCCACCCCGGCCCACCAGGAATTGAGCGGGAACTCCAGCCGGCTCAGGGGATTGAGGTTGACTTCGTAGGGGTTGCCAAACTGGTAGGAGGTGTGGCTGCGCAGGTAGCGCTTGATCTTGGGGGCCAGGAAGAAGCCCATGGCCTCGTCGTCGGCCGGGGAAGGCTCGCTGGCCAGGGCCGGGGACGCGCCCAGGACCAGGACCAGCCAGCCCAGCACCAGCGCCCTGCCGAGCAGCCGCGCGCCGCCCAGGCCCATCCTCGCATCACTGCCGCGCATGGCGTTGCAAATCCTTCCTAGAAGTCGATTTCCAGGGCCAGGCTCCAGCTCATCTGGCGCGACCAGGCCTCCACCCCGTAGTCCCAGGTTTCGTCGATGCCATCCTCGGGCTGGGTCCAGCGATGTTCGCCGCTGGTGCGGATGATCATGTAGTCCCCGCTGGCCACCAGGGCCCCCCAATCCCAGAGCGGGGCGCGCAGGGAGAGCCCGGTGTGCCAGGCGTAGCCCTGGGTGCGCTCCTCGGTCTTGCGCTCCCCGCGCAGCAGGTGGCGGTCGCGGTTCTCGCCCCAGACGTGGGCCAGGTCGGCCTGCAGGCTGGCCCGCCAGCCCGCCCCCGGCCGGCCCAGGCCCAGGCGGCCCAGATCCAGGCAGACCTGCGCCCCGATGTAGGCGTGCAGATACTCCTGGCGGAACCAGAAGGTGTCCTGGGGCAGGGAATAGTATTCCCATTGATCGTAGGTCGGCTGGCCGCCCTGGTAGACCATGCTCTGCTGCATCCCGGGGCCGCCGGTGAAGACGAAATGCTGCCAGCGCACCCCCAGCAGGGGCTTGAGGTCCAGCCAGGCCGGCAGGCCCAGCTTGTCGCCCACCCCGTGGCTGACCTTGGCGTCCAGGGTGAAGCTCTCCTTGAGCTTGGTGGTGGTCTCGGAATAGGTGGTGCGCAGCTTGGGACGGTTGGGGTCCTCCCAGTCCGAGTCGCGCACCACGCCCAGGTCGTCCTGATCGGGCAGACCGGCCAGCAGCTCCAGCTCCAGCGAGGTGCGGGGTCCCTTGAGGCCCAGGTTGACCCCGGCCCACCAGGAGTTGAGGGGAAACTCCAGCCGGCTCAGGGGGTTGAGGTTGGGGTTGTCGGGGTCGCCGAACTGGTAGGAGGTGTGGCTGCGCAGGAAGCGCTTGACCTGGGGGGCGAGGAAAAAGCCCATCTCCTCGTCGGCCGGGGTCGGCGGGGCGGCCTGGCCCAATCCCGGGGCCAGGACCAGCAGCAGCAGGCAGGCCAGGGCGGCGAGGTTTGGCGTTCGGCGGAGGTTGGTCATGGGATCGCTCCGGAAAGGGGGGTCGCGCGCAGGGGGCGCGGCGCGTCTAGGGGTCGTGATTGCTGGTTTTTTAGCACATTTTCCGAGTCCGGGGGATGGATTTTGGGCGCGCGGGCTCGGTCCGGGAGGGTTGGGGCCAGTGTCGCCCGGCGCGGCCCCTGGGGGTTGGCTGCGCAAACCCGCCCGGCGGGTCAAAGGCCACGGGCCGGACGGGAGTCTCCCCGTCCGGCCCGCGACTGGCTGATTTCCTGGCTGGAGGCTAGTTCATCTGGGTGATGGCCGACAGCCGCCAGGGGCCGGGTCCCACCGGGCGGGTGAAGGTCCACAGCTCCTCGAACTTGACCGGGTCGCGGTCGGAGCCGGACAGGATCTGGCCGTCGCGCTCGTCCACGGTGTAGTCCAGCAGGCTGGCCAGCAGGTGGACCGCCAGGTAGTCCTGGCCCGACTCCTGCCAGGCCTGATAAAGGTCGATGGAGCGCACCGCGATGTTCTCCAGGCGGTTGATCTGGCCGGCGGCCTTGAGCTTGTCGGCCTCGGCCCGCATCAGCCCCAGCATCTCGGGCGTGAACAGGTGGCTGACGCTGGACAGGTCGCGCCGGGTCCAGGCCCCCTGGATCTGGAAGAAGATGTCGCCCGCCTGCTCGGCGAAGGAGCGGGGGTCGAAGCCCGGGTCCATGCCCCGGATGTGGCCCAGGCCCTGCTCCAGGTCGGCCGCCGGATCGCCGCCGCCCCAGTTGCCCCCGGGCGGCGGGGGCGGCGGGGGATAGCCCGCCCCGGCCTGGCCGCCGTAGGGCTCGGCCGTGGCCTGGAATCGGCTCTGGCCCGCGCCCGCGGCCTGGGCCTGACGACGGCGCATGAAGAAACGGTAGGCCAGGTAGAGCAGCAGGCCGATGAGCACGAAGTCCAGCAGGCCCATGCCGCCGCTCTCCTCGGTCCCATCGCCGCTGGGGCTGGCCCCGGCCATGCCCCGGAAGAGCATCGAGCCCACGAAACCGCCCAACATGCCGCCGGCCAGGCCGCGCATGAAGCCGCCGCCGCCCAGGCCGGTCATGCCGGGTTGCTGCTGGGTCTGGCCGGGGCCGGGCTGTTGCGGCCGCTGCTGCTGATAATTGCTGGGGCCGCTGGGCCGGCTGGGGCTGAAACTGCGGCTGCCGGAGCTGCCCATGCTCCTGCCGCCCCCGGCCCGGGCCCAGGCCTCGGCGGTGAGGCCCAGGCAGAAGATGGCCAACAAGGCCAGGATCATCAAACCGCGCGCGCGTGGCATGCCGGACATGTCCGCTCCCGTCTTTACGTTATGTTCCAAGGTCGAAAAAAGCCGCCGTCAGGCTCCCGGTGGGGGTCTGGCCAGCGGCTCGGGCTAATACTATCAGGCTCCGAGGTTAAAAACCCTAAAAACCGGTCATCCCCTTGTGGATTTTGGTCGCCCGCCGCGACCGGCTCGGCCACCGCCAGAGAGGGAACGAAACCAGGGGAAATCGTCACGCCGTCCGGCGACGCTTCGCGATGACCTGGTTCCCTCTTCCGTGTCACCGCGCGCGCGGAAAGGCGGTTTCCGGGAACCATGTCGGGAAAGAAGACATTAATGCGGAGGGTCGCTTCGTCGCTGGCGCTCCTGGCGACGACGGCCATGGTTTGGATGGAAGGGGAAGCCCGGCCGACGACGACGATGGCCGAAGGGATGGGAACGAAACCGGGAGGAACCCGGTGGGACGGGGTTGGTAATGGCCGCGTGGCCGCCCGCCACGACCTCGTGCGGCTGACGCCGCCGGGACAATGTATTGTCCCGGCCACCCGGAAAAAGCCAAGGCGGGGATCAACCCCGCCCTGGTGAAAACCACTGCTCGCCGACCCCCGCGATTACCCGCCGCAAGACCTGGACCCGGTCTCTACGGGAGCGGCCAGGGTTGGTTCAGGGGCCAACCTCACCCGACCCGTCTACGGCCGGCGCGGCACGCGACCCCCGTCTTTTTCTCGACGCGGCGCCTACGGGAGCGGGCGAGGCTGGTTCAGAGTTCAACATCACCCGACCCGTGTCTGGCTGTCGCGGCACGCGACCGCGCCCGCGACCGCGACCTACTTGGCGTAGTCCACGGCGCGGGTTTCGCGGATCACGGTGACCTTGATCTGGCCGGGCGGCTAAAGCTTGCGGCCAAGGCCGTCCTGGCCTTGGCCGCTGCTCGCCCGGGCGGAGTCAATCCGCCCGGGCTCCGGCGCGGCTCTTCGCCGCGCCGGCGGGGCTCCTGCCCCGCGATGTCCCCCGCCCGTTACCGCGACCTATTTGGCGTAGTCCACGGCGCGGGTTTCGCGGATCACGGTGACCTTGATCTGGCCGGGGTACATCATCTCGGCCTCGATCTTGCGGGCCACGTCGTGGGAGAGCAACAGCGCCTGATCGTCGCTGGTTTTCTCGGCCTCCAGGACGATGCGCACCTCGCGGCCGGCCTGGATGGCGTAGGACTGGCTGACTCCCTGGAAGGAGTTGGCGATGCGCTCCAGGTCCTCCAGGCGCTTGACGTAGCTCTCCAGCATCTCGCGCCGCGCGCCCGGCCGGGCTCCGGACAGGGCGTCGGCGGCCTGGACCAGCACCGCCAGCACGCCCTCGGGGGTGATGTCCTCGTGGTGGGCCTGGATGGCGTGGACGATGTGGGGCTTCTCGCCGTAGCGCTTGGCCAGGTCCGCGCCCAACAGGGCGTGGGGTCCTTCCACCTCGTGGTCCACGGCCTTGCCGATGTCGTGCAACAGGCCGGCCCGCTTGGCGTGCTTGGGGTTGATGCCCAGCTCGCTGGCCATGATGCCGCAGAGGAAGGCCACCTCCAGCGAGTGCTGCAGGACGTTCTGGGCATAGGAGGAGCGGTAGCGCAGGCGGCCCAGGAGACGAATAAGTTCCGGGTGCATGCCGTGCACGCCGACGTCGAAGGTGGCCTGCTCGCCGGCCTCCTTGACGCTGGCCTCCACCTCGGTGGCGACCTTCTTGACCACCTCCTCGATGCGGGCGGGGTGGATGCGGCCGTCGCTGATCAGGCGCTCCAGGCTGAGGCGGGCGATCTCCCGGCGCATGGGGTTGAAGCCGGAGAGGATGACCGCCTCTGGCGTGTCGTCGATGATCAGGTCCACCCCGGTGGCGGCCTCGATGGCGCGGATGTTGCGGCCCTCGCGGCCGATGATGCGGCCCTTCATCTCGTCGCTGGGCAGACTGACCACGCTGACCGTCTTTTCCACCGCGTAGTCGCCGGCGTAGCGCTTGCAGGCCAGGGCCAGGATCTCCTGGCATTTCTTGGAAGCCTGCTCCTTGGTCTCCTGCTCCACCCGCTTGAGGGTCTTGGCCGCCTCGTGGCGGGCCTCGTCCTCCACCGACTGGATGAGCTGGGCCCGGGCCTCGTCCTGGGTCAGGGCGGCGATGCGCTCCAGGGTTTCCTTCTGCTGGGCCACCAGGTGGTCGTAGTGGGCGCGCTGCTCCTCCACCTGGCGCTCGCGGTCGATGATGGCCAGCTCGCGGCGGGTGGCCTCCTGTTCGCGTCCCTCCAGGTTGTCGGACTTCTTGTCCAGCAGCTCTTCCTTCTGGGTCAGCCGCTTCTCGATCTGGTTCAGCTCGCTGCGCCGCTCCTTGGTCTCGGCCTCGAACTCCAGCTTCATCTGGTAGATCTGGTCCTTGGCCTGGAGCAGGGATTCCTTCTTGAGGGTGTCGGCCTCGCGGCGGGCATCCTCCATCAGTTTCTGGCTCAGGGATTCGACCGACTGGAGGCGGGACTGGGCCTGGCGCAGACGCACGAAATAGCCCAGCGCCACGCCGACGCCCAGGGCGACCAGGGCGGCCAGGATGGCGAGTGTGGTGGACATGGGACCTCCTTGTTCAGCGCGCAAGGAGGTCGAGACCGGCGTCAGCGCAGATCAGGTTCTGGGTCGGGACAAGGGCTAGTTTAGCGCCGGCAACGCCACGGCGCGGGGCGCACCCCCGCGCAGTCGTGGGCCGACGGGCTGAACCACCGCGATTTCGGGCCGTGCTCGGCCGACCCGCCCCGGCAAGGGAGGATCGGCCGGCAGCCAAAGCCAGGCCGCGAACTTTCCGCGCCCGGCCATCAACAGGACGCAGAACAGCCAGCGCCATCCGCTGGCCCAGCCCCGCGGGGGTTGCCTCACCGCCGTGCTCGCGTCCCGGCCCTGATTCATTCCCAGACCAATCTCCGCTGTCCACGAGAGTCTAGAAGAGGCCCGCCCCGCCCCTGCCGTGTGGCGAATCGTTTTTGAACCTGGTTGTTCCAGGTGGGCCGGGCGTGACCTGGTTCGGGTCCCCCGCGTGGAGGGTCCACCCCCTTGACGGCCAGTGGCGTTCGGCCCGCTTTGATGCATGTTGGCTCAAAAGATCCTTTCGCCTAATCCACGGGCAGCGCAGGAGGCCTCAAGCTCATGCGTGCTCTATCTTTTCGAGCAGCCTCTCGGCCTTGGTCTCGATCTCCTGGAGCAAATGCTCTTGCCTGTCTTGCAGTTGCAAGAGTTCGTTGGTTATGTTCAGCGCGGCCAGCACCGTGGCCGCCAGGGTCGAACTGGTGTTGGTGTTGGTCAATACCTCGTTGAGCCGGGCGTTGAGGTGCGCCGCCACGCGCCGCAGCTGGCCTTCGCTGCCCTCGGTGCGCAGCAGGTACTCATTGCCCAGGATCTGGATCTTGACCGATGCCAACTCCCTTCATCCTATAGCGATTCCAGCTTCTGGACCAGGCTCTCGATGCGGCCGCGCACCTCCTGGCGCTCCGCGTCCTGGGTTTTGAGGAGCTCGTTGAGCTCCGCCACTTCGGCATCTTTGTCATTAAGCCGCGCCTTGAGCGCCTCGTTCTCCGCGCCGAGGGCCTGAAGGCGCGAAATCAACTCCTCGATCTTGGCTTCCAGTCTGCTAAACGCGGCTATTTCCATATGCTTTTCACCGTGATTCCCGCTACAGAAAAATAAGTTATGGCCTGCCGCCGGTCAAGGCTTTTGTTACGCTTGTGCCCATTCCCTCATGCGGACCCGGGTTTCACTCCACGGTCACGCTCTTGGCCAGGTTGCGCGGCTGGTCCACGTCGGTGCCCCTGAGCACCGCCACGTGGTAGGCCAGCAGTTGCAGCGGCACCACCAGCAGGATGGGGGCCAACAGCGGCGGGCAGGCCGGCACGCTGATGACCGCGTCGGCCAGGGCGTGGGCGGCGGCGTTGTCGGGCTCGGTGACCGCGATCAGTTTGCCGGCCCGGGCGCGCACCTCCTGCATGTTGGAGAGCACCTTCTCCAGCACGTCGTTCTGGTTGGCCAGCACCACCACCGGCATCTGGTCGTCGATCAGGGCGATGGGGCCGTGCTTCATCTCGCCGGCCGGGTAGCCCTCGGCGTGGATATAACTGATCTCCTTGAGCTTGAGCGCGCCCTCCAGGGCGATGGGATAGCAGAGGCCCCGGCCCAGGTAGAGGAAGTCCCGGGCGGTGCAGAAGGTCTCGGCCACCGCCTTGACCTCGTCCTCGCGCTCCAGCACCTGCTGGACCAGGCCGGGCAGGGCCACCAGCTCCTCCACCAGGCGCAGGGCCTTTTCCTCGCCGATGACGCCCCGCACCCGGCCCAGGTGCAGGGCCAGCAGGCACAGGGCCGCCAGCTGGGTGGTGAAGGCCTTGGTGGAAGCCACCCCGATCTCCGGCCCGGCGTAGGTGTAGAGCACGCCGGAGGATTCACGGGTCAGGGAGCTGCCCACCACGTTGCAGATGGTCAAGGCCTTGGCCCCCTTGGCCTTGGCCTCGCGCACCGCGGCCAGGGTGTCGGCGGTCTCCCCGGACTGGCTGATGGCCACCACCAGGTCGCCGGGGCCCACCAGGGGGTCGCGGTAGCGGAACTCGCTGCCCAGGTCCACCTCGGTGGGCATCTTGGCCAGGCCCTCCACCAGGAACTTGCCCACCAGGGCGGCGTGGTAGCTGGTGCCGCAGGCCAGGAAAATCAGTCGTTTGGCGGACTTCATCTCGACGTCGGCCGCCGAGAGGTCGGGCAGGAAGACGTCCGGGTTGCCTTGCTTCACCCGCCCGGCCAGGGTGTCCACCAGGGCCCGGGGCTGCTCGAAGATCTCCTTCTGCATGAAATGGGTGAAGCCCGCCTTCTCGGCCATGGCCGGTGACCAGGAGATGATGTCGGTCTTGCGCTCCTGGGGGTTGCCGGCCACGTCGGTGATCTGGTGGCAACCGTCCCTGATCACCACCACGTCGCCGTCGTTCAGAAAGATCACCCGGTTGGAGTGGGCCAGGAAGGCCGGCACGTCCGAGGCCAGGAAATACTCGCCCGCCTCCAGGCCCAGACCCAGGATCAGGGGCGAATCCTTGCGGGCGCCGATGATGGTTCCGGGCTGGCGGCGGTCCAGGATCACCAGGGCGTAGGAGCCGCGGATGTGGCGCAGGGACTGGTAGACCGCGGCGGCCAGGTCGGGCGCGCCGTCGTCCAGCTTGGTCTGCACCAGGTGGGCCACGATCTCGGTGTCGGTCTCGGAGCTGAAGACACAGCCCCGGGCCACCAGCTCCTCCTTCAGTTCCAGGTAGTTCTCGATGATGCCGTTGTGCACCACCGCCACGTCCCGGGCCAGGTGGGGGTGGGCGTTGGTCTCGCTGGGCCGGCCGTGGGTGGCCCAGCGGGTGTGGCCCATGCCCAGGTTGCCGCTGAGGGGTTCGGCCTCCAGCTTGGCGCGCAGGCCGGAGAGCTTGCCCTGGGCCCGGCGCACCGCGAACTGGCCATCCAGGACCAGGGCCAGGCCGGCGGAGTCATAGCCGCGATATTCCAGGCGGCTCAAGCCCTCCATGATGACGTCGACCGCGTTTTGGGGCCCGATATATCCAATGATGCCGCACATCGGTTTTTCTCCTGGGCGCTGGTCGGGGGGTCCCGTTCTCGGGAGAAAGGGTCTCCCCGGACCCCCTCCCAAAGAGCCTAGCCAGGGGCGGCGTCCCGCCGTTGGCGCGCTCTTCTTGGGACTCAAGCATACCCTAAAGCGGGCCTGCTTGGCCATCGGCTCTTGCGGAAACTACTGGTTCCCGCTCACGCGCCACTCGGCCTAACCTGGCACCCTGCAAAGTTTTTTGGGAAGAGGGTCCGGGGGGAACCCTTTTGTCCACAAAAGGGTTCCCCCCGGCTCTTTTCTAGCAGGCCGGCCCGCTGATCCGGGCCTCGATGGCGGCCAGTTCTTCCTTGGAGTTGATGCCGGCCACCTCCAGGGGGTCGGGGCACAGGGCCAGGCCCACCCGGCGGCCGGCCTGGTCCAGGAGCTGCACCAGGTCGGTGAGATAGTATTCCTTCTGGTCGTTGTCGTTGCCGATCTGGGGCAGGAACTCCAGCAGGTCGGCGGCCTGGGCCACGTAGATGCCGGCGTTGACGACGCGGATGGCGCGCTGGTCCTGGCTGGCGTCGCGGAACTCCACGATGCGGGTGAGCTGGCCAGCGGGGTTGGTCACCAACCGGCCGTATGAGCCGGGGTCATCGAGCTCCATGCCCAGCACGGTCAGGGCGTTGCCCTGGTTGGCGTGGGTGGCCAGCAGGGCGCGCACGGTGTCCGGTTTGAGCAGCGGCACGTCGCCGCAGAGGATCAGCACCGGCCCGGTCCAGTCGGCCAGCTCCGGGGCGGCGCAGAGCACGGCGTGACCGGTGCCGAGCTGGGGCTGTTGGCGGGCGAAGCGCAGGTTGGGGAATTGGGCGAAGGTCTCCTGGACCAAATCGGCCTGGTGGCCCACCACGGCCACGATCCGTCCGGCGTCAAGGCACTGGGCCAGGTCCAGGACGTGGGCCAACAGCGACCGCCCGGCCAGGGGGTGGAGGACCTTGGGCAGGTCGGACTTCATGCGGGTGCCCTTGCCCGCGGCGAGGATGACAACGGCCAGCAAAATGTTAGCCTCCCTTTCCAAGATGGAGCCCGGAGCATCCCCGCGCGCCCAGACGCCAGAGCGCGGAATGGCATCGCTTGGCAGGCTTCGGATCACGCGACAATTCAAGACAAATTCGGGAGATTGCTTCGTCGCAAACGCTCCTCGCAATGACCGCTATTACCTTGATACTTCAACCCAAACCCCCATTATCCGTCCTGGTGGCTCACGGATGGGATCTTGTGGGTCCAGGATGCTATCGGCGAGCAAACACTTTTAGTGGCGAGTATATCAACCTGGCGGCCAATTTGCTTCAGCACCACAAAACGGGCGCTCCCCGCTGGGGAGCGCCCGTGAATGTCGTCGCGTCGGCCCGCCGGGGCGGGCAGAGCAGCGGCTTTAGGCCATGGGGCGGCCCTTCTCGGCCACCCGCATGCGCAGCATGGCGCGCTGGAGGGCGGCCTCGGCCCGGGAGTACTCCAGCTGCTCGGCCGCGGTTTTGGCCAGGCGCTGCTCGGCGCGCTCGCGGGCGCGCTTGGCCCGGTCCACGTCGATCTCGCGGGCCAGCTCGGCCGCCTCGGCCAGCACGGTCACCTTGTCGCCGGTGACCTCGGCGAAGCCGCCGCTGACCGCGGCGTAGTCGGTGGCGTTGCCGTCACGGAAGCGCAGCTCGCCGATGGCCAGGGCGGACAGGAACGGGACGTGACCGGCCAGGACGCCGAACTCGCCGTCCACGCCGGTGCAGACCACCACCTCCACGTCCTTGCTCAGCAGGAGCTTGTCCGGGGTGACGACTTCCAACTTGATCTTGTTGGCCATGGGCTATTGACCCCTTCCTGCGTATCTATCCCGGCGGGGGGATGGGCCCGGGGGGAGTTCTCGCGACCCCGCCGCCTGGGCGACCCGCCGCCTTTGCGGTGCGGGGCGGGGACCAACGGACCCCGCCCCGTTGAAGGTCATTCGCCTAGACCGAAGCCAGCTGCTCGGCCTTGGCCCGGGCCTCGTCGATGCCGCCGACCATGTAGAAGGCCTGCTCGGGCAGGTCGTCGTGCTTGCCCTCGACGATCTCGCGGAAGGCGCGGACCGTCTCCTCGACCTTGACGAACTTGCCGGCCATGCCGGTGAAGGTCTCGGCCACGTGGAAGGGCTGGGACAGGAAGCGCTGGATGCGCCGGGCCCGGGCCACGGTGACCTTGTCCTCGTCGGAGAGCTCGTCCATGCCGAGGATGGCGATGATGTCCTGCAGGTCCTTGTATTTCTGGAGGTAGATCTGGACCTGGCGGCTGGTCTTGTAGTGCTCCTCGCCCAGATAGTTGGGGTCGAGGATGCGGCTGGTGGAGTCCAGGGGGTCCACCGCGGGGTAGATGCCCAGCTCGGCGATCTGGCGGCTCAAGACCACGGTTCCGTCCAGGTGGGCGAAGGTGGTGGCCGGGGCCGGGTCGGTGAGGTCGTCGGCCGGCACGTACACGCACTGCACCGAGGTGATGGAGCCCTTGGTGGTGGAGGTGATGCGCTCCTGGAGCTCGCCCAGGTCGGTGCCCAGGGTGGGCTGATAACCGACGGCGCTGGGCATGCGGCCCAGGAGGGCGGAGACCTCGGAGCCGGCCTGGGTGAAGCGGAAGATGTTGTCGATGAACAGGAGCACGTCCTGGCCCTGCTCGTCGCGGTAGTACTCGGCCGCGGTCAGGGCGGAGATGGCCACGCGGGCGCGGGCCCCCGGGGGCTCGGTCATCTGACCGTAGACCAGGGCCGCCTTGTTGATGACGCCGGAGTCCTTCATCTCGTGGTAGAGGTCGTTGCCCTCGCGGGTGCGCTCGCCCACGCCGGCGAAGACCGAGATGCCGCCGTGCTGCATGGCGATGTTGTGGATCATCTCCATCATGATGACGGTCTTGCCCACGCCGGCGCCGCCGAACATGCCCATCTTGCCGCCGCGGGGGAAGGGCACCAGCAGGTCGATGACCTTGACGCCGGTCTCCAACACGTTGACCGAGGTGTCCTGGTCCACCAGGCTGGGGGCCGGGCGGTGGATGGGATAGAAGTTCTTGGCCGGCACCGGGCCCAGGCCATCCACCGGCCGCCCGACCACGTTGAGCACCCGGCCCAGGATCTCGTCGCCCACCGGCATCATGATCGGCTTGCCGGTGTCCTTGACCGGCAGACCGCGCTGCAGGCCCTCGGTGACGTCCATGGCGATGCAGCGGACCACGTTGTCACCCAGGTGCTGGGCCACCTCGACCACCAGGTTGTCCTCCTGGTCGTTGATGGCCTGGTTGGTGATCAAAAGAGCGGTAAGGATGGGCGGCAGCTGACCCTCGGCGAACTTAACGTCCACCACGGGCCCGATGACCTGGGTTATCTTGCCAATATTCATGACCTACGAGCCTCCTCGCGAGAAGCGTTTGGGTTTGCTAACCCTGTTTCAGGGCCTCGGCGCCGCCCACAATGTCCATCAGCTCGGCGGTGATCGCGCTCTGGCGGGCCTTGTTGTACAGCAAGGTGAGATTGTTGATCATTTCCTTGCAGTTCTTGGTGGCGTTGTCCATGGCGGCCATGCGCGCGGCCTGCTCGCTGGTGGCCGTCTGCAACAGAGCGTTGTAGACCCGCACGTTGATGTAGCGCGGCAGCAGGTCCACCAGGATCTCCTCGGCCGAGGGCTCGATGAGATACTCCGAACCGCCGCCGAGGTTCTCGTCGCCCTCGCCCTCGGCCGCCGCCTCGGGGGAGATGGGCAGCATCTTCTCCGGGGTGGGGATGAAGGAGACCATGGAGGCGAAGCGCGAGTAGATCAGGTAGACCTCCTGCACCTCGCCGCCCAGGAAGGCGTTGAGGCCCAGGCGGGCGACCTGCACCGCCAGGTCGAAGTCCACCACGTTCATCACCCCGGACAGGTCCTGGGTGATCTCGACCTTGCGGCGACGGAAATAGTCGCGACCCTTGCGGCCCACGGTGTAGAGCAGAACCTGGCGTCCGGCCTGGGTCTGCTCCTTGATGAAGCGTTCGGCCTTCAGGATCAGGTTCATGTTGAACGAGCCGCAGAGCCCGCGATCGGCGGTCAACAGGATGAGGGCCACCTTCTCCACCGACTCCGGCTGGGCCAGGAGGGGGTGGATCTCGGGGTCGACGCCGGCGCTGACGCTGTTGAGGACGTCGGCGAACTTGCTGGCGTAGGGCTTGAAGCGCTCGGCCTTTTCCTGGACCCCGCGCAACTTCGCCGCGGCCACCATGTTCATGGCCCGGGTGATCTGCCGCGTCTTCTTGACCGCGGTGATCTTGTTCTTGATATCTCGGAGCGCTGCCATTGGCGACCTTCCTTGGGCTTAGGCCTGGAAGACCGATTCGAACTCGGTCAGCACCTTCTTGAACTTGGCGTCCAGGTCGTCGTCAATGGCCTTCTTGGCCTCCAGGTCCACCCACAGGTCGGGATACTTGGACTCCACGAACTCGTACATGGCCTTCTCGTAGTCGGCCAGGCGGTCCACCGGGTACTTGTCCAGGAAGCCGCGGGTGCCGGCGTAGAGGATGGAGACCTGCTTGACCATGGGCAGCGGCTGGTACTGGGGCTGCTTGAGGATCTCCACCAGGCGGCGGCCACGGTTGAGCTGCTGCTGGGTGGCCTTGTCCAGGTCGGAGCCGAACTGGGCGAAGGCCTCCAGCTCGCGGAACTGGGCCAGATCCAGGCGCAGGGTGCCGGCCACCTGCTTCATGGCCTTGACCTGGCAGGCGCCGCCCACCCGGGAGACCGACAGACCGACGTTGATGGCCGGGCGCACGCCGGAGAAGAACAGGCCCGGCTCCAGGTAGATCTGGCCGTCGGTGATGCTGATCACGTTGGTGGGGATGTAGGCGCTGACGTCGCCGGCCTGGGTCTCGATGATCGGCAGGCTGGTCAGGGAGCCCGCGCCCAGCTCGTCGCTCATCTTGGCCGAGCGCTCCAGCAGGCGACTGTGGTTGTAGAAGATGTCGCCGGGGTAGGCCTCGCGTCCCGGCGGACGGCGCAGCAGCAGGGAGATCTGGCGGTAGGCCACCGCCTGCTTGCTGAGGTCGTCGTAGCAGATCAGGGCGTGGCGGGCGCTGTCGCGGTAGTACTCGCCGATGGCGGTGCCGGAGTAGGGCGCCACGTACTGGAGGGTGGCGGGGTCGGAGGCGCAGGCGCTGACCACGCAGGTGTACTCCATGGCCCCGTAGCGGGTCAGGGTGTCGATGACCTGGGCCACGGTGGACTTCTTCTGTCCCACCGCGACATAGATGCAGAACACGTCCTGGCCCTTCTGGTTGATGATGGCGTCGACCAGGACCGCGGTCTTGCCGATCTGGCGGTCGCCAATGACCAGCTCGCGCTGGCCGCGGCCCACCGGGGTCATGGCGTCGATGGCCTTGAGGCCGGTGTACATCGGCTCGTGGACGCTCTTGCGGGCCACGACGCCGGGCGCCACCATCTCGATGCGGCGGAACTCGGTGGCGTTGATCGGGCCCTTGCCGTCCAGCGGGTTGCCCACCGGGTCGATCACGCGGCCGACGACCGCGTCGCCCACCGGCACCTCGGCGATGCGACCGGTCCGCTTGACCACGTCGCCTTCCTTGATGTGCTCGGTCTCGCCCATGATGGCCACACCCACGTTGTCCTCTTCGAGGTTGAGGACCATGCCCAGGATTCCGTGGGGGAACTCCAAGAGCTCGCCGGCCATGGCCTTCTCTACGCCGTGGATGCGGGCGATGCCGTCACCGACGGAGAGAACGATGCCGGTCTCCGAGACCTCGACCTTTTTGTCGTAATCCTTGATTTGTTCCCGGATTACCTGACTGATCTCTTCGGCTCTGATCTGCATTAGGCGTATTCACCCCTTCTCAAGGAATCCTTTAAGCTCTCCAGCTGCGTGCGCACGCTGCCGTCCAGCACCAGATCACCGATCCGGGCCACGACACCGCCGATCAGGCTGGGGTCCTCTTTCACTTCCAGCTTCACCTCGCGGCCGACCACCTCCTTGAGGGTGGCGGACAGGCGCTGGATCTCCGCATCATTAAGGCCGGCGGCCGAGACCACCTCGGCCCGGGTGATGCCCTTGACCTCGTCGATGAGTTGCTGGTAGACCTCGTTGATGCCCCGGGCCGCGCCAATGCGACCGCGATCCATCAACAGCTTGAAGAAATTGTTGACCATGGGGCTCAAGCCGGCCTTGGCCAGGACGGCGTCCAGCAGGTTCTTGCGGCCCTCGAAGGCGAAGGCCGGGTTGGCCAGGGCCGGCTCCAGCTCGGGGGCCTGGTCCAAGATCCCCACGAACTCCAGCACTTCCCGACCGTACTGCTCGAACTTGCCGTCTTCCTTGCCCAGCTCCAGCAAGGCCCGCGCGTAGCGCTTGGCGACGATCAGGTTGGTCACTGTACCTCCCGTTGCACTTTGGCCAGGTATTCGCTCACCAGCCGGGTGTGGTCCTCGGCGGTGATGTTCTGCTTCAAGAGGTCCTCGGCCAGGGCCGCGGACATGTCGGCGATATCCCGCTTCAGCTCGGCCTTGGCCGCCGCGGTCTCCTGCTCGATGGTGAACTGGGCCTGGGCCTTGATGCGCTCGGCCATCTGCTGGGCGTTGGCCAGGATCTTGTCCTTCTCGCGCTCGCCCAGGCCGCGGAACTCGGCCAGGATCTTCTCGCGCTCGCCCTCGGCGTCCTTCAGGCGCTTGTCGATCTCGGCGTAGCGGCGCTTGGCCTCCTCGCGCTTGGCCTCCAGCTCGGCCAACTCGTTCTTGATCTGCTCCACCCGGCCGCCGAGCCCGGCCTTGAGCGGCTTGCGCAGCACCAGCACCAGCACCACGGCCAGCACCGCGAAGTTCATGATCCGCCAGACCAGGTCCATGTTGGGCCCGGTGACGTGATGACCGCCGGCCTCGGAGGCCAGGGCCAGGCCCGCGCCCAGACCCACCATGGCGGCCGCGCCCAGGGCCGTCAGCCAGCGCCTACCCATGCTCGCACGCATCACTGGATGCTCCTTCCCAAAAGCTTCTGGGCCAGCTCGCGGCCAAAGGACTGCACCTGGCCCTTGAGCTCCTCGCGCACCCCGCCGATCTCGGCCGCGATCTGCTGGCGCACCCGGGCCACCGTCTCTTCCATTTCCTTGGTGGCCTCGGTGATCAGATCACGCTCCTGGCCCCGGGCCTCGGTCTTGATGTCCTCGCGCAGGGCGGCGCCCTTGTTGCGGGCGCTGGCCCGCTCGGCCTCCAGGGCCTTGGTCTGGGCGTCCACCCCCTCCAGGCTGGAGGAGATCTCGCCGTTGAGCTGGGCGAACTTCTCGGCGCGCTGGCGCAGGATGCCGCGGATGGGCTTGTACAACACCTGGTTGAGGACGAACATCAGCACCAGAAAGTTGACGACCTGAAACGCCAAAGACCAATCTATGTCGATACTTACCATACGACCCTGCTCTCCGTACCCCAGGCGTGGCGCGTTGCTTGGCTCTGTTTGGTTGCGTCAGCTACGTTTTGTCGAACAAAAAAAGAAGCAGCTTGCCAGGCTGGTAGCCCAGAGCTCGGCGGAAGGGGAGTTCGGGTTCTCGGGCCTGGTCGCGCAGACCCCACATCAACGTCGCCAGGCCGACCCCAGGGCCAAGAGTCCTAACTCCCCACCTCCAGAAGCTTATGGGCCATCCCCACTTGTGATGCAAATGACAAGCTGGGAGTTTCTACAATATTTCATGAACAGTGTCAAAACTTTTTTCCGGCCGGGCGCGGCCCGGACCGTCAGCCCTTGGCCGAGAGCAGGGTGATCTTGCCCTGGCTCCCGTCCCGGCCCTGCTCCTCGGTCATGGAGCAGTGCCCCTCGAAGACCACGCCCTCGTCCATCACCACCAGGGGGGCGGAGATGTTGCCCTTGAGCCGGCCCGGGGCCTTGAGCTCCAGGCGCTTGGTGGCCACCACGTCGCCCACCAGCTCGCCGCTGATGATCACCGTGGCCGCGTTGATCATGGCCTCGACCTTGGCGTTGGGGCCGATGAACAGGGTGCCCTCGCCCCGGATGTTGCCCTGGAAGCGGCTGTCCAGGCGGGCCTGGCCGCTGAAGACCAGCTCGCCCACCAGCTGGCTCTCGCCGCCCAGGAAAACCGTCAAGTCGTTGTCACGCACGTGCTTGCTCACAAGCGCACTCGCCTTCCCGTCCCAGGGACAGGTCTCCACCGGATGGCCGGTGGGGGCGCCTGGATAGGACGGCTCGCACTGTTTCGCTTCCGCCGCCGGCAGGCGGCATTAGGACAAGATTTCACTATCACGCTACCGAGCGTCCTGGCAACAAAAATCGCCCCCCCGCCCCGGGGGGGCTATTGCCGCCGGAACACGAACCGCCGCATGGCCACGCTCTGGATCAGACCCAGGCTGGCCATGGTGGTGATCAGGCTGGAGCCGCCATAGGAGATGAAGGGCAGGGGGATGCCCACCACCGGGAACATGCCCAGCACCATGCCCACGTTGATGAAGGCCGGCCAGAAGACGCAGGCGGTGGCCCCCACCACCATCAGCATGCCCAGGCGGTCCTTGGCCCGCAGGGCCTGGACCAGGCCGCGGTAGACCACCGCCGCCAGGAGGACCAGCACCAGCACCGTCCCCACGAAGCCCCATTCCTCGGCCAGGACCGAGAAGGCGAAGTCGGTGTGTTGCTCGGGCAGGAAGTGGAGCTGGCTCTGGGTGCCGGCCATCCAGCCCTTGCCCATGAACTGGCCCGAGCCCACCGCGATCTTGGACTGGATCAGGTGGTAGGAGGCCCCCAGGGGGTCGGACTCCGGGTCCAGGAAACTGAAGATGCGTCGCTTCTGGTAGTCCTTGAGGAAGCCCCAGACCAGGGGCAGGGCCCCCAGGAAGGCCGCCGTGGCCGCGCCCAGGGAGAAGAGCTTGACCCCGTTGACCAGGATGATGGAGACGCCCACCACCAGCACCATCACCGCGGTGCCCAGGTCGGGCTGCTTGAGGATCAACAGCGCCGGCAGGGCCATCAGGGCGCAGGGGACGATCAACTGGCGCAGGTTGTAGGGCTCGTTCTGGTCGCGGCGCTGGAAGTATTGGGCCAGGACCAGGATCACCGCCAGGCGGGCCAGCTCCGAGGGCTGGACCACCATCGGCCCCAGGGCCAGCCAGCGCTGGGCCCCGCCCACCACCCGGCCCCAGAGCAGCACCGCCACCAGGGAGACCACCACCAGGCCGTAGAGGGGGTAGGCCAGGGTGGCCAGGCGCTGGTGGCCGATCATGGCCACCCCGCACATCACCCCCAGGCCGATGGCGAACCAATAGAGCTGCTTGAGGAACACCGGGGTGCCCAGGTCCTCGAAGCTGCTGGCCGCGCTGTAGAGGTTGATGGCCCCACAGCCGATCAGGGCGGTCAACAGCGCCACCAGCAGCCAGTCGAAATTGGTCACCAGGCGTCGGTCGATCAATGCCTTGGCCTCCCCCCGCCGCTCAGGGCCGGCGATAGGTGGAAGGGTTCAGGGCCGGATCCTGGGCCTCGGCCACGAAGGGCCGCGGCCGGGCGCCCGGGGCCGCGGGCTCGGGCTTTTTCTTCGCGGTCGGTCGCACCCCGGGCTTCCTGGCCGGGGCGGCGGGATGGCCGGTCTCCGGCTTGGGTTTGGCCGCCGCGGCGGCCGGGGGCTTGGCCTTGGGCGCGGGCGGGGCCGGGGCGGCCGGGGCGATCGCCGCCTTCCTGGCTTTTTCCTTCTCGGTCTTGTCGGCCTCGGCCGCCGCCTTGGCCTGGGCCGCGGCGATGGCCGCCGCCTCCACCGGGTCCAGTCGCCCGGCCAGGGGTCCGGGCTGGGCCTTGGGCTTCATCGGCTTGGGCGGCAGGTCGAAATAGGCCTCCAGCACCCGGCGGGCCACCGGGGCGGCGTCGCTGCCGCCGTGGCCGCCGTGCTCCACCACCACCGCGATGGCGACAGCGGGGTCCTCGGCCGGGGCGTAGGCCACGAACACGGCGTGGTTCTTGTACTTCCAGGGCAGGTTCTCCTCCCGCCCATAGGCCTTCTCGTGCTTGAGGGCCACCACCTGGGAGGTGCCGGTCTTGCCGGCCACGCTGATGCCGGGCAGACGGGTGGCGCTGGCGGTGCCGCCGGGCTCGTTGACCACCGCCACCAGGCCCTCGTGGATCAGCTCGATGTGCTGCGGGTTCACCGGCACCCGGCTGATCAGGCCCGGGGGCTCGGGCACCGGCTCGCCGCCGTCGGGCGGGGTGACCGCCTTGACCAGGGTGGGGGTGACCAGGCGGCCCTTGTTGGCGATGACCGCCACCATGCGGGCCAACTGGATGGGAGTGGTGAGGTTGAAACCCTGGCCGATGGCCAGGGACAGGGTCTCGCCCTCGTGCCAGGACTCGCCGAAGCGCCTCTTCTTCCAGGCCCCGTCCGGCACCAGGCCCCCGGACTCGCTGCCCAGGGGGACCCCGGTGGGCCGGCCCAGGCCGAAGGCCCGGGCGTACTTGGCCAGGCGCTCCACCCCCACCCGCAGGCCCACGCGATAGAAGTAGACGTCGCAGGACTCGCGCAGGGCCTTGTGCAGGTTGGTGTTGCCATGGCCGCCCTTCTTGAGCGCCCAGCATTTGTAGGTGCGGCGGCCGAAGGGGATCTCGCCCGGGCAGTTGATGATGGTCTGGGGGGTGATGGCGCCCTCGGCCAGGCCGGCGGCGGCGGTGACGATCTTGTAGGTGGAGCCGGGGGGGTAGAGGCCGCTGACCGCGCGGTCCTTGAGGGGGTGGAACTCGTCGTTGGCCAGGGCCTCCCACAGCCGGGGGCTCATGCCGGTGATGAAGTTGTTCTGGTCGAAGCTGGGGTTGGAGTAGAGGCAGTAGACCTGGCCGTTCTTGGGGTTCAGGGCCACCACCGCGCCCACCTCGTCGCCCAGGGCCTCGGCCGCCGCCTGTTGCAGCTTCAGGTCGATGGTCAGGGTCAGGGCCTGGCCGGGCTGGGCGTCGATCTCCTCCAGGAGCTTCAGCTCCCGGCCCATGGCGTCCACCTCCACCTGACGCGCCCCGCGCCGGCCGTGCAGCACCCGCTCCCGGGAGCGCTCCAGGCCGTAACGCCCCACGTAGTCCCCCATGCGGTAGAGGGCCCGGGGGGCCTCGCTCAGCTCCTGCTGGTTGATCTCGCCCAGGTAGCCGATGACGTGGGCCGCCTCCTTGGCGTGCAGGTAGGCCCGGCGATACTCCACCAGGACCTTGATCCCCGGCAGCTCGTAGCGGAAGGTCTCCAGCACCGCCAGCTGGTCGCGGTCCAGGTGGGAGCGCAGGCGCAGGGGCTTGAAGGGCGGCTGGCCCTTGGCGCTCTCCTGGGCCTTGTGCAGCTCCTCGGGGGTGATGCCCATCAGCTTCTCCAGGCGCTGACCCAACTCGTTCCAGTCGTTCACGTCCTCGGGCACCACCGCCAGGGTGAAGGCCGGGCGGTTGTCGGCCAGCAGACGGCCCTGGCTGTCGAAGATCATGCCCCGGCTGGGGGGCACGTCCACCAGGCGGATGCGGTTGTTCTCCGAAAGATTGCGGAAATGCTCGCCCTGCAGGAGTTGGAGGAACCACAGGCGGCCCATCAGGGCCAGGAAGGCCAGGGCCACCACCACCGCGGCCAGGGTGATGGAGCGCCGGGCCTCGGGGGCCTCGGCCGGCTCGAAGACCCGCGAGCGGCCCAAGGGCTGGGCGGCGTGGGCCTTGTGCCTGGCTTGCTTGCGCTTCTTGTTCTCCTTGGCGAAAAGCGGCTTCACGCCCCGCCCCTCCCCGCCAGCCGCCACAGGCCCGCCATCAGCCGCACCATGGCCTCCAGCAAGGCGAAGAAGATCGGCGCGGTCAGCGCCGAGAGCACCGACTGGGCCGCCAGCACCCAGGGCAGCCGGGCCGGCATCAGGTGCTCGCGGCTGGCCAGCATCAGCCCGCCGATGACGGTCAGGTGCAGGACCAGGCTCATCACCCCCACCGCCAGCATCTGGAAGGGCCAGGAGTTGATCTCCAGCTTGCGCTGGGCCAGGGCGCAGGCGCAGGCCACCAAGAGGCAGGCCGTGACCTGCAGGCCCACCACCCCCCCGCTGACCAGGTCGCCCAGGTAGCCCAGGACCACCGCCGCCACCCCGGCCCCCCACAGGGGCAGGCGGAAGCCGGCCGAGACCACCAGCACCACCAGGGGCATCAGCTTCACCGGCCCCAGGGCCCACCAGTTGAACAGGGTGGTGGAGAGCACGTTGAGGAAGAAGCCCAACAGCAGGGTGGCCAACAGGCGGGGCCAGGGAGATTCTTCGCGCTTGGGCGTCATGCGGTCATCTTCAAACGCCGGCCGGGGGCCGGGCGAGGGGTGCGGGGTCGCGGCCGGGGTGGCCCGGCGGCGTTCGCTTCATGTTATAGCAGGCCCCGGTCCGGTCCGCCGCCAGGGGGCCATCCGGCTCAGGCCGAGGCCGCCACCTGCACCTGGTTGCGCCCCCGGGCCTTGGCCTGGTACAGGGCGCGGTCGGCGGCCTGGATCAGGCGGGGGGGCTCCAACACCCGCCCCGGGACCAGGCTGGCCACCCCCAGGCTGACGGTCAGCACCGGGGCCGCCCCGGAATCGGGATGGGGCAGGCCCAGGGCCTCCACCTGGTCGCGCACCTGCTCGGCCACCCGCCGGGCGTCCTCCAGCCCGGCTCCGGTCAACACCAGGGCCAGCTCCTCGCCGCCGAAACGGGCGGCCAGGTCGCCGGGGCGGCGGGCGGCGTCGCGCAGCACCGCCGAGACCGCGCGCAGGGCGTCGTCGCCCTGGCAGTGGCCCAGGGCGTCGTTGTACTGCTTGAAGTGATCCACGTCCAACAGCACCAGGGCCAGCCGGCCGCCCACCCGGGCCTGGCGGCGCCACTCCTGCTCCAGGTGCAGGTCCAGGGCGCGGCGGTTGGCCAGGCTGGTCAGGCTGTCGATGAACGACAGGTCCTTGAACATGGCCGCGGTGGCGGTCAGCCGCTCCAGGTTCTGCCCGATGCGCCGCACCATGGGCCGGAAGACCAAGAGGCCCACCAGGGCCAGGCCCAGGAGGGTCATGACGTCCAGGACGGTCTCCACCCGGCGCAGGGTGCGCACCCGCTGGCGGGACTCCTCGTCGTAGAGAAAGACCAGCTTGTCCATCAGGGGCAGGTAAAGCTCGCCCTGGCGCAGGATGGCCTGGACCAGACGCTCTTCCTCGACCTGGCAGGCCCGGGCGTCGCAGGCCAAAAGCTCCCGGGCCGAGGCCGCGATGGCCTGGTGGGCCTGGTGGAGCTTGCTCCAGTGCTCCTGGAGCGGGGGGCTGTCCAGGGCCTCCAGGCCCTGGGCGGGGTCGCCCTGGTCCAGGGCCTGGTGGACCCGCTCCCATTCCCGCAGGGCCTGGCCCAGCTCCCGCGCCACCTGGCGGCGCTGGGCCAGCTCCTGGCCCCGGCTCAGCAGCAGGGCCTCGCGGCTGATGCTCAGGTAGAGCATGCGTTGACGGCCGGCCAGGTTGATGGTGCGCGCGTCGCGCTCCTGGCGCTCCAGGTAGGTGGTGGCCACGAAATTGCCCACCACCACCATGACCGCGATCAAGCCCAGGGCGGAGAGATAGGAAAGGGTCAGGGCGCGGGGGCTCAGGGAGCGGTCCGCCCGCAGGCGTTGGAGCTGGATCATGCTGACCCCCGGCCGGGACTGGGGGTGGCCAACCGGAAAGCGACCACGCGGCTAGTCCGCGAAGTCGCGGCGTTGCAGGATCACCAGCACCTCCTCCAGGCGCTCGAAATCCACCGCCGGCTCCACCTCGATGTTCTGGAACACGCCCTTGCCCTCGGGCTTGATGGCCCGCACCAGGCCCACCAGGGCGCCCTTGGGAAAGACGCCGTCGGTGCCGGTGGCCACCAGGCGGTCGCCGGCGGCCACGTCGTCGCTGTGCATGACGTACTTGAGCCGCAAGGTGTCGGGGCCCGCGCCCTCCACCACCCCCCGCGCCCGGCTGCGCTGCACCAGCACCTCCATGGCGGCGTTGGGATCGATCAACAGCAGCACCTTGGCGAAATGGGCGCTGGCCCAGATCACCCGGCCCACCACCCCCTGGGCGTTGACCACCGGCATCTGGGTCTGCACCCCGTCCTGCTTGCCCTTGTCGATGATCACGGTGCGGAAGTGGTTGGTGGGGTCCACCCCCACCACCTGGGCCGCCACCTGGGGCAGCGGCTCCTTGGCCATCAGGCCCAGGAGCCTGGTCAGGCGCTGGTTGGCCAGGCGCAGCTCCTCCAGGTCGGTGAGCTGCTGGCGGTAGCTGGCCACCTGGCGCTTGAGCTCCTCGTTCTGGCGGGCGGCGTGGACCAGGGCGAAATAGCGGTCCCAGACCGCGCCCACCGACTCGCCCACCCAGGTCACCGACTCCATGGCCGGCCCCAGGATCTCCAACAGCAGGCGGCCGGTGAAGGAGTCCTCGGGATCGCGGCCGGCGTTGACGGAAAACAGGGTCAGCGCGCCCAGGAGCAGGACGCCCATGATGATGGCGAACCGGTAGCGGCGCAAGAAATTCACGGATGCCCTATTAACAAGCTGCGGGTGTGGCCGCCGGCGCGTCGCCGGCGGGCCGGGTCGGATGTCAGGCCGCGCTCCGGGGGGGAAAAGCGCCCGGCCCGGGACCGCCCCCCGGATCCGTCCCGCCGCCGGCCTACTTGATCATGACCTCCCGCAGCAGGTCGAGATTGTCCAGGCATTTGCCGGAGCCCAGGACCACGGTGGACAGCGGATCCTCGGTGATGGTGATGGGCAGGCCGGTCTGCTCGGACAAAAGCAGGTTCAGGCCCTTGAGCAGGGCGCCGCCGCCGGTGAGCACGATGCCGCGGTCGACGATGTCGGCGGCCAGCTCGGGCGGGGTCTGCTCCAGGGCGATCTTGACCGTCTCCACGATGGTGTCGATCTGCTCGATGATGGACTGGCGCACCTCGTCGGAGTCGATGACCAGGGTCTTGGGGATGCCGGTGACCAGGTCGCGCCCCTTGACCTCCAGCTTTTCCACCGTCTCGCCCGGGCAGGCGTTGCCGATGGTGGTCTTGATCATCTCGGCGGTGCGCTCGCCGATCAGCAGGTTGTGCTGGCGCTTGATGTGCTGGAGGATGGACTCGTCCATCTTGTCGCCGCCCACCCGCACGCTCTTGCTGTAGACGATGCCGGCCAGGGAGATGACCGCCACCTCGGTGGTGCCGCCGCCGATGTCCACCACCATGTTGCTGGTGGGCTCGGTGATGGGCAGGCCCGCGCCGATGGCCGCGGCCATGGGCTCCTCGATCAGGTAGACCTCGCGGGCCCCGGCGCTCTCGGCGCTTTCGCGCACGGCGCGCTTCTCCACCTGGGTGATGCCGCTGGGCACGCTGATGATGATGCGCGGGCGGATCAGGTTGCGCCGGTGGTGGACCTTGCGGATGAAGTGGCGCAGCATGGCCTCGGTGACCTCGAAGTCGGCGATGACGCCGTCCTTCATCGGCCGGATGGCCACGATGTTGCCCGGGGTGCGCCCCAGCATCATCTTGGCCTCCTTGCCCACCGCCAGCACCCGGTTGCCGTAGCGCGCGTCCTTGCGCACCGCCACCACGCTGGGTTCGCTGAGCACGATGCCCTTGCTTTTGACGTAGACCAGGGTGTTGGCCGTGCCCAGGTCGATGGCCATGTCGTTGCTGAACAGACCGAGGATGGGATCCAGCAGCATCCCGGCTCCTTAATGCTTCCGCTAGCGGATTTTCAGGGTGAGCCAAAAAGTAAGTTTAAGTAAGGTTACGCCCCGGCGAGTTGGGCCGGGCCTTGGCCCCGCTCCTCCACTGGGTCGTCGCGCCAACCGCGCCCCCCGTCCCTGGCGGGCCGATAAGTCACGGTCACCCGCGGCAAATCCCGCTGCACAGCCTACCAGACCCCAGGAGAAGGGGCAAGGCCTTCTTGAATCCCGGCCGCCGGCTGGGCCGGCCGGCCAACACCCTGCCCCATTTGACATAATCGGGGGTCTGTGGTTAAATCCTGGCTTTACATCGCCGCCCGCTGTTGGCGTCGGCCGAGCCTGTGGCCGCGCCGCCCAGGGGTGCGCGCAACAGGGCCGGGCGCGAGGGCCAAGCCCCCGCGCGAACAAGGCAATCGACCCGAGAACGGCCCGACGGATCCAGGCACCAGGCAACGAGGATTAATACCATGAAGCGGACCTTCCAGCCCAGCAACCTCAAGCGCAAACGCACTCACGGCTTTTTGGTGCGCAGCCGCTCCCATGGCGGCCGCGCGGTGCTGGCCCGCCGCCGGGCCAGGGGTCGCAAGCGGCTGGCCGTGTGAGGCCCGCCACGAGGGATGGCGGCGGCCGGGCAAGGCTTGGGCAGGGAGCGCCGGCTGCGCCAACGCGGCCAGTATCTGGCCCTGCAACGCGCCCGCCGCGTGAATCAGCGGCAGATCCTGTTCCTCTGGCGGCCCAACGGCCTCGCCTCCTCCCGTCTGGGGCTCACCGTGAGCCGCCGGGTGGGCAACGCCGTGGTGCGCAACCGGATCAAGCGCCGGCTGCGCGAGATCTTCCGCCGGGCGGGGGCGGCCCTGCCCCCGGGCATCGACCTGGTGGCGGTGGCCCGGCCCCCGGCCGCCAGCCTGGACTTCGCCGCACTCCACCGCCTGACGCACCAAGCCCTGGAGACGATCGCCCGGGAGCTGACCCGCAACTACCACCATCCCGCCTGAGCCCCGGCGTCCGCCTGGCCCGGGCCCTGGTGCGCGGCTACCAGCTCACCCTCGGTCCCTACCTGGGCGGCCAATGCCGCTTCCATCCCACCTGCTCCCAATACGCCCTGGACGCCCTGGCCCGTTACGGGCTGTGGCGCGGACTGGCCAAGACCCTGCTGCGCCTGGCCAAGTGTCATCCCTTCCACCCCGGTGGATACGACCCGGCCTAGGGCGCCCGCCCTCAGGGAGGAACCATCCCATGGAAAGCAAACGCCTCTTCCTCGCCCTGGCCATCAGCCTGGGCCTGATGTTGCTCTACACCAACTTCCTGGCCCCCCAGCAGCCCGCCCAGGCCCCGGCCCCCGCGCCCACCGCCCAGGCTCCCGCCCCGGCTCCGGCCACGCCCCCGCCGGCGGCCGCACCCGGGGCGCCGGCCGCACCCGCCGCGCCCTTGGCCCAGCTGGCGGCCGACGTCAAGGTGGAGACCCCGCTCTTCACCGCCTGGATCAGCCAGCGCGGCGGCGCCCTGCGCCGGATGGTGCTCAAGAACTACACCAACCAGCCCCAGGGCCGGGGCGGCGAGTTCGAGCTGCTCTCCCTGCCGGCCAAGGACCCCTACTCCCTGGGCCTGTCCCTGCCCGGCCTGGACCCCGACCTGGCCAAGCGCCTGTTCGCCCCCAGCGTCGACCAGCTGACCGTCGCCGCCGACGGTCCGGGCGGCAGCGTCAGCTTCAGCGCCCAGAGCGCCGGCCTGACCGTGACCAGGACCTACAGCTTCCGGCCCGACTCCTACGCCTTTGACCTCAAGATCAGCCTGACCAACCAGACCGGCCAGGTGCTGGAGGTGACCCCGGAGCTGCTCCTGAGCCAGGAGCGCGAACTGCACGCCAGTAACACCTACGCCTTCACCGGCCTGCTGGCCTGGCGCGACCAGCGCCTGGTGGAGGAGGACCACGGCTCCCTGGAGGAGAAAAAGGTGGAGAGCGGGGCCATCGACTGGATGTGCCTGTCCATCCCCTACTTCTTCACCGCCGTGGCCCCCACCGACAACCCCGGGGCCAAGCGCTCGGTGCGGGGCTGGGCCGACGCCTCCGACCCCTCCCTGATGACCGCCACCCTGGTGGAGCCCCTGGCCCAGATCGCCCCCGGCCAGACCCGGGAGCTGACCTACCTGGCCTACTTCGGCCCGCGCGACCTGGACCTGCTGGCCCCCCTGGGCCACCACCTGGACAAGGCGGTGGACTTCGGCTGGTTCGACATCATCGCCAAGCCCATGCTGGCGGCCATGAAGTTCCTCTATGGCCTGGTCCCCAACTACGGGGTGGCCATCATCCTCATCACCATCCTGATCAAGATCCTGTTCTGGCCGTTGTCGCAGAAGAGCTACAAGTCCATGAAGCGCATGCAGGACCTGCAGCCCATGGTCATGAAGCTGCGCGAGAAGTACGCCGACGACAAGCAGCGCCTGAATCAGGAGACCATGCAGCTCTACAAGACCTACAAGGTCAACCCCATGGGCGGCTGCCTGCCCATGCTGCTGCAAATCCCGGTTTTCATTGCTTTTTATAGTGTGCTGGGCTCCTCGATCGAGCTGCGCCAGGCCCCCTTCATGCTCTGGATCAACGACCTGGCCGTGCCCGACCGCCTGGGCATCGGCTTCACCATCCCCTACGTGGGCGACGGCCTGCCGGTGCTGACCCTGTTGATGGGAGCCAGCATGTTCATCCAGCAGAAGCTGACCCCCACCACCGGCGATCCCACCCAGGCCAAGATCATGCTGCTGATGCCGGTGATCTTCACCTTCATGTTCATCAACTTCCCCTCCGGCCTGGTGCTCTACTGGCTGGTCAACAACGTCCTCAGCATCGGCCAGCAGATGCTGACCAACCGGGCCAAGGCCAAGGCGTAGCCGCCATGGGTGACTTCATCGAGTTCAGCGGAAAGACCACCGAGGAGGCCCTCTCCCGGGCCCAGGACCACTTCAACGCGCCCCTGAGCAGCCTGGAGTTCGAGGTCATCACCCCCGGCTCCAGCGGGCTCTTTGGCCTGCTGGGGGCCAAGAAGGCCCGGATCAAGGCCCGGGTGCAGGTCGGGGGCTCCATCGCCGAGCAGATGGCTGAGTTGGCGGCGGTGGTCAGCGAGCCCCGGCCCGCCCGCCCCGCCGCCAGGGTCTCGGAGCCGACCCCGCGTCCCGCTCCGGCGGCGGCCGCGCCACCCCCGCCACCCCAACCCGCGCCCCGGCCCGAGGCTCCGCCCCGGGTGGCGGAGCCCCAGCCGGTCCCGGCCCCAGTCTCGGCCCCGGCGGCGGGCCCCGAGCCCCCGCGTCCGTCCCCCGCCGTGGGCGCCGCGCCGATCCCGGCCGCTGTCGCTCCCCCTGGAGTCGAGGAGGAACAGGAGCCGGAAGACCTGGGCCTGGAGCCCGAGGCCGAGCTGGAGGCCGAGGAGGCCGACGAGGTCGGCGAAATCGGCGATCTGGGCGAGGACGACGATGAGGGCGGGGATCTGCGCCTGGAGCAGGATCCGGCGGTGATCGAGCAGGCCCGCGCGGTGCTGGCCCGCCTGGTGGAGCCCCTGGACCCCAGCGCCCAGGTGGTGGCCCGGGGCGGTGAGCAGGGCATCGAGCTGGCGGTGCAGGGCCAGGAGGCCGGGATGCTCATCGGCCGGCGGGGCACCACCCTGGAGGCCCTGCAATACCTGGTGGTGCGCATCGTCAGCCACCAGCACGGCCGGCCGGTGCGCATCGTGGTGGACGCCGGCGACTACCGCCGCCGGCGCCGCGAGGCCCTGGAGGAGACCGCCCGCCGCATGGCGCAAAAGGCCAAGAACAGCGGCCGGGCGGTGGCCATGGGGCCCCTGGCGGCCCAGGAGCGCCGCCTGATCCACCTCGCCCTCAAGGCCGACCAGGACGTGGTCACCCTGAGCCGGGGCCGGGGCGAGCTCAAGAAGGTCATCATCAGCCCCAGGGCCTAGGCCAGCGCCTTCCCCTCGGCGACCCAACGCCCGGCGGGCCACCCGGCCCCGCCGGGCGTTTTTGGTCCCCCCCCCTCCTCCTCCCGCCCCTCGTCTTCGGGGACGACCCTTGTTTCACGTGAAACAGACCGGTCCGCGCCGCCGGCGGGCGCGCTCCGCCGGGCGCGGTATAATGCCTCCCATGACCAGCACCCCCCTCCCCGACGCCAGCGAGACCATCGCCGCTCCGGCCACCCCGGCCGGTCCGGGCGGGATCGCCATCCTGCGGGTCAGCGGACCCCGGGCCTGGGAGGTGGGTTGCCGTCTGTTCCAACCCCGCCGCCCCTGGCCGCCCGCCGGCCCCCGACCCTGGCGCTTCCACCTCGGCTCGCTGCGGGACGCCCAGGGCCAGGCCATCGACGAGGCCCTGGCGGTGTTTTTCCGCGGCCCCCGCTCCTACACCACCCAGGACCTGGTGGAGTTGCACTGCCATGGCGGCCCGGCTGTCCTGCGACAGCTGTTGGAGGCCGCCCTGAGCCATGGCTGCCGCCTGGCCCGGCCGGGCGAATTCACCCTGCGCGCCTTGCTGGGCGGCCGCCTGGACCTGGGCCAGGCCGAGGCGGTGGCCGGGTTGATCGCGGCCCGCAGCCAGGGCGAGGCCCGCCTGGCCCTGGCCAACCTGGCCGGCGGCCTGTCCCGGCGTTTGGCCCCGCTGCGGGAGGCCCTGGTGTCGACCGCCGCCCGGGTGGAGGCGGCCATCGACTTCCCCGAGGACCTGGCCCCGGAGGAGAGCGCCGGCCTGACGGACCTGCCCGCCGGGCTGGCCAAGGGCGTGCTGGCCCCCCTGGCGGAACTGATATCCAAAAGCCAGCGCCGCCGGGTGTTCCGGGAGGGGGCCACGGTGGTCCTCTGCGGCCGGCCCAACGTGGGCAAGTCCAGCCTGTTCAATGCCTTGCTGGGCCGCCAGCGCGCCCTGGTCAGCCATCTGGCCGGCACCACCCGCGACACCCTGGAGGAGCCCCTGGTCTTGGGCGGGGTGGCCGTGCGCCTGGTGGACACCGCCGGCCTGGGCCTGATGGCGGAGCCGTCCGCCAGTCCGGCCGCCGAACTTGACGAATTGGGCCGCCAAGCCGCCGCTCAGGCGGTGGACAACGCGGACCTGCTCCTGGTGGTGCTGGACGGAAGCCACCCCCTGACCCCGGCCGACCGGGAGGTTATGGCGGCCAGCGCCGGCCGGCCCCGCCTGGTGGCGGTGAACAAGGCCGACCTGGGCCCGGGATGGAACCTGGCGGAGCTGGGTGTGGTCGAGAATGAGCCGATTTTACGGGTCAGCGCCGCCCGGGGAACCGGCCTGGAGGACCTGGCCCAGGCTTTGGGACGCGCCCTGACCGGAGGCCAGGCCGAGCCCCAGGTGGGGGAGGTCCTGGCCGGGACCCGCCAGGTGGCGGCCCTGGAGCGCTGCCGGGTGGCGGCGGAGCGGGCCGGGGAGCAACTCCGGGCCGGGGCCTGGGAACTGGTTTCCTTGGAATTGGGCGAGGCCCTGGCCGCCCTGGGCGAGGTGGACGGCCAAGGCGCGCCGGACGAGGTGATCGAGGCGGTCTTCAGTCAGTTCTGCGTGGGGAAGTGAGATGAATACCGTTCCCCCCGCCCTTTTCACGACCCTGACGCCGGATTTGATTCCGCCCCTGGAGTTGCTTTCCGCCGAGCTTCTGCGCTGGAACCGGCGCATCAACCTCACCGGCTATCGCAGCCCGGAGGAGGTGCGGGTGGGGCTCTTCCTGGACGCCCTGGCCCTGCTGCCGCACATAGTGGGGGATAGCCTTCTGGACATCGGCTCCGGGGCCGGGTTTCCGGGGTTGGTGCTGGCCCTGGCCCGGCCGGAACTGGCGGTGACTCTCTTGGAGCCCCGGGCCAAGCGGGTCAGCTTCCAGAAGCACGCCATCCGCAGCCTGGGGCTGGGCAACGTCCGGGCGGTGCAGGGCCGGGCCGGAGACGGCCCGGACGCCGCCCTGCCGGGCGAGGTTTTCTCCACGGTGACGGTCAAGGCGGTGGGGAGCCTGGCCGATTCCCTGGCCCTGGCCCGGCCCTACCTGGCCCCCGGGGGCCGGATCCTGCTGCCCCGGGGCTGGGGGGACCGGGCGGCGGCCCTGGCCGCCGGGCATGTGGTGGTGGACTACCAGCTGCCGCCCCCGGGCGGGCGGCGGATCATCGTCCTGTCCGATGGGAGGGCTTGATAACTATTGGGATGATATTGTGTGCTTCGGGATGTCATTGCCAATGAGAAAGAGATTGCCGCGTCGCTTCGCTCCTCGCAATGACAGAAATTGCTTTCCCGCGTGACTCGGCGTCCGCCTCGATTCGGTATGCTAATCTGGTAATTACCTTTGGGTTAACAAGCCCTCGTCCACGGCCCCGCCCCGGTTGGACCACTTCGCGGCCAACCGCCCCTTTTTCCACGCCAAGACGCCTGTCCCGCCGGTCATGTTTCACGTGAAACGGATGCGACTGGCCGGTCAACTGGCCTGGCGGTGGCCGTTTTCCTGGGGGGTGACCAGCAGCCGGCCGGTGGGCAGCACCACGGTGAAGGTCGCGCCCCGCCCCGGGGCGGTGTCCAGCTCGATGCGTCCCTCGTGCTGCTTGATGATGCCGTGGCTGATGGCCAGGCCCAGGCCGGTGCCCCGGCCCCGGGCCTTGGTGGTGAAGAAGGGCTCGAAGATGCGCCGGGCCACCTCCTCGGGGATGCCCGGGCCGTGATCGCGGAAGACCACCCGCAGTTCACCCTCCTGGGGGTGATGGCTGGTGGCCAGCTCCAGCATCCCCTTGCCCTCCATGGCCTCGGCGGCGTTGATGACCATGTTCAGGAAGACCTGCTCCAGCTTGGAGCGGTGGCCATAGAACGGGGGCAGGTGGGGGTCCAGGTCGCGGGACAGCTCCACGTTGCGCAGGATGACGTGCCCCTCGATCAGCGCCACCATCTCGCTCAACACCTGGTTGAGGTCCAGGGCCTCCTTGCTGGGGGCGTCCTCGCGGGCGAAGTCCAACAGCCCCCGCACGATGATCTTGCAGCGGTTGGTGAGCTTGATGATCTTCTCGGCGGTGGTGTAGAGCGGATTCTCCTCGCCCAGGTCCTCGGCCATCAGGTGGGCGTAGGTCAGGATGCCGCCCAGGGGGTTGTTGACCTCGTGGGCGATGTCAAAGGCCAGCTTGCCGGTGGCGGCCAGACGCTCGGAGCGGATCAGCTGCTCCTCCATCCGCTTGCGGTAGGAGACGTCGCGCACGGTGTAGAGCATGGCCCGCTTGCCCTGATAGGCGGCCGGGGCGGCGGTCAGCTCCAGGTCGAAGACGCCGTCGGCCCGCTTGCCCTGGCCCTCGAAGAGCGAGGAGTTGACCTCGCCGTTCTCCAGCACCACCCGCGACCATTCCAGGTAGGCGCGCTGACTGCCGGCCGCCATCAGCTCCAGCAGGTCGCCCTTGGCCTGCATCAGGCTGTCCAGGCCGAACAGATCGAGGAACTGACGATTGGCGAAGGTGAAGCGCTCGCCGTCGTGCAGGGCGATGCCCTCCCGGTTGGCCTCCACCAGGGTGCGGTAGAGGGCCTCGCTCTCGGCCAGTTGGCATTCCAGGGCCTTCAGGTCGGTGAAGTCCAGGATGGCCTCCACCGCGCCCACGATGCCCCCCTCCGGGTCGCGCAGGGCGGCGGCGGTGAAAAAAAGGTCCTTGGGCCGGCCGCCCAGGTCGGGGAAATGGGCCTCGGCCTCCCAGGCGTCGGCGATGGGCGAGCGCCGCAGCCGCTCCGGGGTGTAGACCTCGTAGAGCCGCTCCAGGTCGTTTTCCACCACCAGGTCGGCCAGGGAGACCATGGGCGGGCGCTTGAAGACCTGCCAGGTGTCGCTGGTGCCCAGGATCTGGTCTTTGTCGGTGCCGGTCAGCTCCTCGCAGGCCCGGTTCCAGTGGATCACCCGGTGCTGCTGGTCCACCACGAAGACCGCCACCGGCATCACCTCCAGGATGGAGGCGATCAGCCAGCGCTCGCGCTCGGCCTGGGCCTGGGCCTGTTTGCGGGGGGTGATGTCCTTGATGATGCCCTCGTAGCCCACCACCTGGCCGTCCTCGCGCCGCACCTGGCTGGTGATGCTGACCACGATCGGGGCGCCGTCCTTCTTCTTGAAGGCCACCTCGTAGTCCTTCACGAACCCGTCCTTCTCGATGGCGTCCATGAAGGCCTTGCGGTCCTCGGGGTTGAGGTAGGCGGCCTGGGCCGAGTCCGGCACGCTCAGGAGCTCCTCCTCGCTCTCATAGCCCAGCATCCGCACCCCGGCCTGGTTGACCTTGAGCCAGCGGCCGTGACGCGAGGAGAGGTAGACCATGTCCTGGGAGTTCTGGAAGATGCGGCGATAGTCCTCGTGGCGGGACTCGGCCCGGCGTTGCAACAGGATGTTGGACAGGGTCAGTCCCAGGAAGGCGGCCGCGGTCTGGGTGAATCCCGCCGGCCAGCGCGGGGCCTTGGCGAAGCTCAGGAGGGCCAGGCCCGAGCCGTCGATCCAGCCCAGGGGCCAGAAGGCCACGTATTGCTGGGCGGCCATCAGCGCCACCAGGCGGTCCAGGTCCGGCCAGCCGCTGTCCACCTTGCCCCCGGGCTTGACCAGGGTCCAGCCCACCCGGCCCATGGGCTCCCCCGGACAGGCCGGCGGGGTCTGGGCGGTGCGGCGCAACCGGTTGGCCAAATCGGGCGAGAAGCCCCGGCTGGAGCAGACGGTCAGGGCCCCGCCCCGCTCCCAGGCGCAGATGGCCCCGGACTTGGCCTCCAGTTCGGGCAGGGCCTCGCTCAGGAGCAGCCGCACCTGGCGGGCCAGGGTGGTTTGGCGGGCGATCACCGGTGCGCAAGCGAGGCTGAGCCGCTTGAGAATCCCCACGCCGGTTGTCAAGCCTCACCCTCCGGTGGCAGGATAGGAGCCGGATATCATGCGTCTTTCGAGGTTAGCACGAAAGCGGCGGCCAGGCAAGCCCCATGTGAGCTTGTAACGAGTCCTATTACCACCTATCCCAGGGGGGTTAATAGGCCTTCTCCCAGACGCCAGATCTGGTGGCAGACCCGGGCCAGGAAGGCGTGATCATGGGAGATAACCGCCCAGGGCAACGAGCTTTCTTGCAGCACGCCCTCCAGGCGCTCCTGGGTCTGGGGGTCCAGGCCGGTGGTGGGTTCGTCCAAAAGCAGGGCCTGGGGCCGCAGGGCCAGCACCGTGGCCAGGGTCACCAGGCGCTTCTCCCCGCCGCTGAGCTGGTAGGTCACCCGCTCCGCGAACCCGGCCAGGTCCAGGGCGGCCAGGGCGGCCAGGGCCTGGTCCAGGGCCTGTTGGCGGTCCAGACCCTGGTTCAGCGGCCCAAAGGCCACGTCCTCCAGCACCGTGGGACAGAACAGCTGGTCGTCGGGGTCCTGGAAGCAATAGCCCAGGCGGGTGCGCAGGGGCGCGAAGTCGGATTCCTGGCGCATGGGTTGGCCGAAAAGCTCCACCGTTCCCGCGCTGGGTTGCAGCAAGCCCATGGCCAGCAGGAACAGGGTGGACTTGCCGGCCCCGTTGGGTCCCAGGATGCCCACCCGCTGGCCCTCCTCCAGGCTGAAATCCAGACCGGCGAAGACCGGCGGGCGGCCTGGATAGGCGAAGTGGATCCCGGTCATGCGGATCAGGCTCATGCCGCCAACTCCAACCCCAGGAGCAGCGCCACCAGCAGCCCCCCCCAGATCAGGAACCAGTCGTCGCGCCGCTGCCAATGGAAGTGGTCCAGCAGCCAGTATGTCCCCTGGAACCCCCGGCAGAGCATGGCCTGATAGACCCGGTGGGCCCGGTCGTGGGAGCGCACCAACAGCCCGCCCAGCAGATAGGCGTAGGTGCGGTAGGTGTGCAGGTTGGTGCGGGGCCGGAACCCCCGCGCCCGGGCGGCCAGGTGCATGCGGTGCCACTCGCGGTGCAGAACGTGCAGATAACGGTAGAAGAAAAAGAAAACCTGCAACAGCCGGGGCGAGACCCGCCAGTGGGCCAGGGCGTGGAAGACCTGGTTGACCGAGCTGGTGGCCAGGAGCAGCATCAGCCCCAGCACGATGGCGTTGGCCTTCAGGGTGATCATCCCGGCCAGGCGCAGACCCGCCGGATGGTGACTCAGACCCAGGCCCAGCCAGCCCTGGCCCAGGCCGAGCTGCCAGGGCAGCACCAGCCACAGCAGCGCCGTGAAGGCGTTGACCGCCGCCAGCCGCCGGACCACCTCCCGTCCGGGCAGACGCGCCGCCAGGCAGCCGGCCAGGCACAGCCCCAGACCGGCCCCGGCCGCCCAGGCGCTCTGCCCGGTGGCCACCACCAGGCTGTAGGCCAGGGCCACCGCCAGCTTGCCGCGCGGGTCCAGGTGGTGAAAGAGTGAATGCCCGTGGGCCAGGGTTTCCAGGTGCATGCGGGCCTCGCGGGGGAGGGAGGATCCGGGGGAAAACCCTTTTGTGGACAAAAAGGTTTTCCCCCGGACCCCCTTTCCTAAAAACCTTTATCTGTTTTGCGCTGCTGGCAAGGACGGACTCAATCGCGCTTGCGGCGTGACATGAACCAGGCCGCCAGCCCCATCAGGCCGATAATGTAGCCGATACCGGCCGCGATGTCATGCACCGTGACTGCACGCTCGCCCGCCAGCCTGGCCACCTGGGCGTTGAGGGGCGCCAGTTGGGCCTGGAGGGCCTGTTCCACCACCTGGCGGACATCATCCCTGGACAGGTTGGCCGCCACGGCCGGTTTGGACCCATCCCGGCCGGCGGTGGCCGAGGCCTGGTCGGTGGTTTCCGCTGGTCCCTTGCCGCCGGCCAGGCCCAGCTCCTCGGCGCTCAGCTCATGGCTGGCCTGGTGGCCCTGGCTGGCCTTGAGCACCAGTTTCAGGGGTGGCGTCACCCCCGCCGGCAGCGGAAAGCTGAAGTTGCCCTCGCTATCGGTGGTGTAGTCGCCCAGGACCTGGCCCGCGCCGTCGCTGACCTGGATGGGGCTGTTGACCGCCTTGCCTCCGCCGGCGAAATAGGCCCGCCCCTGTACTTTTCCGCCTTCCAGATAGCCGTAGATCCCAACCTTGTGGGCCTGGGCCGCCAGGGGAACCAGCAGCGCCGCCAGGGCGACGGCCGCGATTAGGCGAGTTATGGAGCGTGAACTAGTCATGTGTGATCAGCCTCCAGGAAGCCGCGCCCCGGAAACCAACCTGGTCTCCGGGGCGCGGGGGCGTTTCGGGTGGGGTGTTTTCCGTTGGCGGCCCGCCTAACGGTCCCAGGCCAGCATCGCCGGCCGCACCCGGCGCAGGAAGACCACCGCCGCCGCCGTGACCAGGCCCTCCACCAGCATCACCGGCAGATGGGCCGCCAGGATCAGTTGGGCCGCGCCCAGGAAGTCCTCCCCGGCGGTCAACAGGCTCAGGGACACCAGGATCGCCGACAGGGCCACCCCCAGGACCCCGGCCGCGAAGCCGGCCGCCAGGGCCAGGCGATGGTTGCCGCCCCGGGCCCAGGGTCCGCAGACCCAGTGCGCCACCAGGGCCGGGAAGGCCAGGTTGAAGGTGGTGAGCCCCAGGGTGGTGAGCCCGCCAAAGGAGAAGAGCAGGGCCTGCAGGGCCAGGGCCACGAAGATGGCCGGGAAAGCCGACCAGCCCAGCAACAGGCCCAGCAGCCCGTTCAAGACCAGGTGCACCCGGGCCGGTCCGGCCGGCAGGTTCACCAACGAGGCCACGAAAAAGGCCGCCGCCAAGAGCGCCACCTGGGGCAGCCGCTCCTGTTCCATCCTGCGCAGGCCCAGGCTCAGCCCGGCCAGGGCCAGGGCCGCGCCGGCGATCAGGGTCGGGGTGGGCAGGACGCCTTCGGAAATGTGCATCTTATCACCTGATTCCCGTTACTTGACCGGGTGGGCATAGACCCAGATCACGCCGCCCACCTCCACCGCCTTGTCCTGTCCGTCCTTCTGCATTTTCTGGTCGTCGTCGGTCAGGGCCGCGAAGCCCCACCAGCCCGACCAGGGCAGGGTCCAGGTGAACTGGCCGTTGGCGTCGGTCCTGGCCACCTGGGTGATATAAGGGTCGCCCGGGGCCTGGCGCTTGCCATCGGGGTTGTAATATTCCACCTCCACCTCGGCGTTGGCCAGGGGTTGACCCTTGAAGATCACCCGCCCGCTGAAGCTGTTGCCGGCCCAGAGGCCATAGGGCCGGGTCAGGGGCATGATCTCGATCTTGTGCCCCACCGGCTGATCCCAGCCCTCCATCAGGCCCAGGGCGCTGACCACGGTCTTGGTGTGGTGGACGATGAACTTGTCCTCGGCCGGCTCCCAATAGGGCTTGGGCGTCATATAAACGATGTAGTCGCCGGGCTGCTTGATGGTGAACCCGCCGGCCCAGGTCTGGCGCGGGCCTTTTTTCTGGGCCTTGAGGCCGGGCAGCAGGTCGTTCTTCTTTTCCCCCAACAGCACCCCGGCCTCGGCCGGCTGCTCAAGGTCCATGCCCTGGTTCTCCATGGGGTGCCAGAACATGAAGCTCAGGCCCACGGTCTTGGGGTCCTTGGCCTCCACGCAATTGCGGTCGGGGATGATCATGCCGAAGTGGGCGGCGGCCGGGGCGGCGGCCCAGGCCAGGGCCAGCGAGAGCACGGCGAGAGCCAACATAGCGCGACGCATGACGAATCCTCCTTGTTTGCCGCTGTCGGGGCCCAGCGCGCACCGCCACCTCGCGGGGGTGCGACTCTCCCCGAGGCGGTCTTCCTGACCGGATCTGGCTATTTTTCGCGAGAGGGAGAGGATGGGCCCGCGCGGGCCCGGCCTTCCGGCCCAAGGAGGATCTTCTTGATCCCAGATGATATCTACTATCGGCGCAATATGGTCTGCTGTCAAGCCTGGTCCGGGGTCCGGCCCGCCGTGTTGGGCCAGGCCGAGGTTTTAAAGGCGATGCCGGGCGGCGTCGAGTAGAAAAGCCGATCTGGTCAGTCCCCTTTGCCTGGCCTCCCGATCAATCAGGATCAGGTCTTTCTCCGGCAAGGTGATATTCACCCTCACCGAGCGGGTGGGCTCCTGATCCAGACTGACCAGGAACGCCACCGCGTCGGAGTTGGCCGGGTCGGCCATGATCACGTCCAGGGCGGATGGTTCGGGGATCGGCTCCCCGTCCTCGATCAACCCGGCGATATGCAGCTTGAGGGCCTCGGCCGCGTTCTTGCGCGCCTCCTCCAGGCTCGCGCCAGCGCTGATGCATCCCGGGAGGTCGGGGAAATCAACCCCGTACACCGTACCGGGCTCCTTACGCAACAGAGCAATGAAAGAAATCGGTTCCATAAAACATCCTTTTTAAGAGATGCGCCCGGATAACCAGCGCGTTCGGGCTAATACGTTTGCAATCATAATCATTACTCATTCAGGTCCAGTCCCGATTGCCTCCTTATGCTAGCCAGGGTCCCCTTGGGCAAATCTCTAACCGGGTGGGGAATCGTCACCCGGCCAGGACGATCGGGATGTTTTAGCTGCACATGGCTGCCAACCTGCGCCACTTTTCATACCCCGCTCGTAGCATTAAGTGAATCAACGTTTTTTAATCCATTGCCGCCTCCGGCCACCCGGCCATTCCAATACACATTATACACACGATCAATTACCATGCAATTCAACCTTCACCCCGCCTGGCGCGGGGCCCCCCGCCATGCTACCATCCCGCCATGACAGAGGAACTGCTCATCATCGGCGGCGGCCTGGCCGGCTGCGAGGCCGCGCTCAAGGCCGCGTCCCTGGGCGTGGCCGTGCACCTGGTGGACATGAAGCCGGCCCAGCTGTCCCCGGCCCACCACAGCCCGTTGTTGGGCGAGCTGGTCTGCTCCAACTCCCTGCGCTCGGCCGAACTGGGCAGCGCGGTGGGGCTGTTGAAGGCCGAGCTGGCGCTGTTGGGCTCGGCGGTGATGGCCGCCGCCCGGGCCAGCGCGGTGCCGGCGGGCAAGGCCCTGGCCGTGGACCGGGCAGCCTTCGCCGCCTGGCTGGACCACGCCGTCGGCCGCCATCCCCTGATCAGGCGCGAGAGCCGCCGGGTGGACGCCCTGCCCCGGTCCGGAACCACGGTGGTGGCCACCGGACCGCTGACCGCCGAGGACCTGGCCGCCGACCTCCGCACCCTGACTGGTGCGAAACATCTGCATTTTTACGACGCCATCGCCCCCATCGTCAGCCTGGAGTCGGTGGACCTGAGCCGCGCCTTCTGGGCCGACCGCTGGGACGAGGCCGAGGGCGGCGACTACCTGAACTGCCCCCTGACCAAGGACGAATGGCAGGCCTTTCACGCCGCCCTGACCAGCGCCGAGCAGGTGCCGCTCAAGGAGTTCGAGAGGCCGCGCTACTTCGAGGGCTGCCTGCCCATCGAGGTGATGGCCGCCCGGGGCGAGAAGACCCTGCTCTTCGGCCCCATGAAGCCGGTGGGCCTGACCGACCCCCGCGACGGCCGGCGGCCCTTTGCCGTGGTGCAGTTGCGCAAGGAGGACCCCCAGGGCCGCCTGCTGAACCTGGTGGGCTTTCAGACCAAGCTGACCCACCCCGCCCAGGAGCGGGTCTTCCGCCTGATCCCGGCCCTGCACCGGGCCGAGTTCGTCCGCCTGGGCTCCATCCACCGCAACACCTTCCTGGACGCCCCCCGGGTGCTGACCCCGGACTGCCGCCTGCTGGCCGCGCCGCATCTGTTCATCGCCGGCCAGCTCTCCGGGGTGGAGGGCTACGTGGAGAGCGCCGCCTCGGGCCTGGTCTGCGGCCTCAACGCCGCCCGGGCCCTCTTGGGCCTGCCCAGCCTGCTGCCCCCGCCCACCACCGCCCTGGGCGGGCTGCTGGGTCACCTGCAAAACCGCGCCAGCCCCGATTTCCAGCCCAGCAACGTCAACTGGGGCCTGGTGGCCCCCTTGCCCGCGGCCCCCGGCCGCCGCCCGGGCAAGGCCGACAAGAACCGTCTCCTGGCCCGGCGGGCCATCGCCGATCTCCTGGCCTGGATGGAGCAATCCGGCCTGACCCCGGCCGAGATCCCGCCCGAGGTCTGAGCCGCGCTGAAAAATCCGGTCCCACCTTTCCCTTGGTGATATATTCCAAGCGCCTGCCCGGAGAATCCCAACCCATGCCGATAGCTGGCTACATCGTTGCCCTCTGCCGCCGCCTGGCCCCGGCCGGGCTGGGCGGGGCCCTGTTGGGCCTGGCCAGCCAGCGCCACCACCTGGCCGCGGTGGCCTGGGACCACCCCGCCGCCCGCCTGCTCCTGGGTCTGGCGCTGGGCGCGCTCTTGGGCGCGGGCCTGGCCTGGGCGGCGGCCCGCCTGCAAGCCCGCCTGGCCCCGGCCCGCCGACCCTGGTCCTGGGGCGGGGGCCTGTTGCTCCTGGCCCTGGCCGCCGGGCCGGCCTGGGAGCCCCTGGCCCGCGCCGGCCTGGTCTGGCTGGGCCTGCCGGCCTGGCCGGTCCTGGCCTGGCTGGTCGCCCGCTCGGCGCCCCCAATGCGGGCCAGCCTGTCCGGCCTGGCCCCGGGCTGGTGGCACGGCTGGGCCTTGGCCGGGCTGCTGCTCCTGGCCCTGGGATTGCGCCTGGCCGGTCTGGGCCACGGCCTGCCCCTGACCATCCCCCACTGCGACACCCCCAAGCAACTGGCCCAGATCCCGCACTTCGTTTCCGGCAATTTCGACCCCGGCTTCTCCTACCCCATGGGCCATATCTATCTTTACAGCGGCATGATCAGCCTGTGGCGGGGAATCACCGGCCAGGCCGAGCCCCTGCCCGAGCTGAACCCCAACCACCCCGCTTCCGCCGGGGGATACATCCTGGCCGCCCGCGCCATCCAGGTCGTGCTGGGGGTGGGCTGCGTGCTTTGGCTGGTGCTCATCGGCCGCGGCCTCTGGGGCAGGCCGGCCGGGCTGCTGGCCGGCCTGCTCCTGGCCCTGGACCCCATCCACCTCACCTACTCCCGCCAGGTGATGGGCGACGTTCCCCAGGCCTTCTGGATCCTGGCCAGCCTCTGGGCGGCCCTGGCCGCCGCCCGGCGCGGCGGTTGGGAGCTTTTGCTTTTGAGCGGCCTGTTGGCCGGCCTGGCCCTGGCCACCAAGCTTTACGGCGGCTACGCGGTCCTGACGGGGCTGGTCGCCTGGTGGTTTTCCCCTTCCCGCCATTGGGGCGGCCTGCTGGCCCTGGTCGGCGGCCTGCTGCTGGGCTGGGGCCTGGGTTCGCCCCTGCTCTGGCAGGACCCGGCCACCTGGCTGGAGTACCTGGTCAACGAGGTCCGGAGCCAGTCCCAGATCGCCGCCAAGGCCCCCCTGGCCCATGACCGCCTGGCCCAGATCTGGGGCGGCCTGCGCTTTCTCCCCGCCACCCTGGCCCATCGCCTGGGCTGGGCCTGGCTGCTGGCGGTCCCCCTGGCCCTGGTCTGGCTGGGAAGCCGCCCCCAGCGCCGCGCCCTGGCCCCCTTGCTGGCCGTCTTCAGCGCCGCCCTGATCATCACCGCCCTGCGCCTGGCCTATCTGCGGGAGTGGGACCTGGTCCACCTGACTCCCTTCCTCCACCTGGCTCTGGCCGGCGCGGGCCTGGCCCTCTGGCGACGCTTCGCCAGTCCCGGCTTTTGGCGGGTCCCGATCCGGGCCGGCCTGGCCATGGCGCTGGTCTGGCAGGGCCTGGTGGGGCTCAGCTTCGCCGAGGTCGCCCGCTGGCCCGACACCCGCCAGTTCGCCCGCCAATGGCTGGAGAGCCACCTCCCCCCGGGCCAGACCCTGGCCCACGACCTGGTCCTCAGCTCCTGGTTCTGGCCCCCGGATGGCTATCTGCTGCTGGAGGAGCCGGTGCGCGCCACCCTGCGCCAGGGCCAACGTCCGGGCGGCGAGGGCCTGGCGGTGGCCGAGTGGCCCTGGTGGGAGCCCCGGCCCGACCCCGCCCGGGTCCAACCCCTGATGGAGTTCGCCCTCTTGGGCGGTTATTGGGAAGACCCGGCCATCACCTTCAACCTGCCCCGCACCCCCATTCCCCGCAGCGAGTTGATCCTGTGGCCGCCCTGGGTGGAGCCGCCGCGCGGCCAGGGTTTCCTGGACACCCCCTGGGCGCGCCGCCAGCCCTTGCACCTGGCCGGCGACCCCGCCCTGCCGCCGGGGCTCCGCCTCCATGCCCGCGAAGGCCTGCCGCCTCTGGGCCTGGCGGTGCTGGGCCAGGGCCGCGCCCGCCTGGACCTGGGCTGGGGCCTGGTCCGGACCGTGGCGGCCCAGGACCACGGCCCGCTCCTGGTCGCGCCCCTGCCGGACCTGATCCCGCTCTGGCCCCGCAGCCATGGCCTGGCCCTGTCCGCCCCGCCTGGCGACTCCAGCCTCTGGGTGGCGCTGTTCCCCCAGCCGGCCGACCTGGCCCCCCTCCTGGCCCGCAACGGCGACTGGTCCGGCATCACGACGCTTGCGGCCAGCGCCGCCCGCGACCCCGAGGCCCCGGCCGAGTTCCAGGTTTTCCTGGCCGCGGCCCACGCCGCCCAGGGCCAACCCGAGGCCGCCCGCCAGACCCTGGCCGCCCTGGAGCGCGACCGCCCCGGCTTCCTGGCCGCCTATCGCGGTCTGGCCGGCGACCGGCCCGGCCCGCCAGGCCGGCCCGGCCCGGCCTGGGACCAGGCCCTGGCCAGCCTGGTCCAGCCCGCCGTCGGCCCCTGGTGGCTTCCGGAGTTGACCTGGGTCCGGGCCGGGGCCGCGCCGGACTCCTTCCTGGAGGAGACCACCCCCCAGCGCCACCACCTCTGGCTGGGTCCCAGCTTCCTGCCCGGCCGCCTGGCCCTGGGGGTGGACCTGGAGCCCCGCCCCGGCCCCCAGCGCCTGCGGGTGGTGGCCCACCGGCCGGGGGTCTTCACCGGCGACCTGGCGCTGGCCACGGTCCCCGCCCAGGCGGACGGAATCACGCTGTCCTTGGATATTCCGAAAGGGCCGGTGGGTCTGGAGCTGATCCTGGAGGCGATGGACGACGAGGCCGGCCCGCCCCTGGTGCGGGGCTACCGCGCCCGCCTGGATGTTTTGGCCGAGTTGGCCTGGCGCTGGGGCCTGCTGGCCGGCCTGCCCTAGAACCGCTCCGAAACCGTGTGATTTCCGGGTCTTTTCCTGCGCCGTGGCGGCCCATTCCAGGCGTACGCTTTCTTTTTGCGTTACCAAGACGGTCGGGGATAAACCCAATCCCTACATCTGGAATAGCCTTTCGTTACGGTATGTTAGTGTAGGGGCGGGGTTTATCCCCGCCCGTCTTGGTTTGCCTCAAGAGGATGGCCTCTCGCTCGTCGTGGTGAGCATGGCTGCGGAACTTCGGGAGCACCGGTATAGGCTCTCCATATATTTTCGGAGAATTTTTTAACCCCTCTCCTAGATAAGCTCCCCCTCCAGGTCGTAGGCGTGGGCCTTGGTCACGCGGCAGTTGGTGATGGTTCCCGGCCGGGCCTGGCCGTCGGTGAGGATCACCACCCCGTCCACCTCCGGGGCCTGGCCGGCGTGGCGGGCCTGGCCCAGCAGGTCGCTTTCCGGGTGCGGACCCAACACCAGCACCGGAATCTCGCGGTTGACCCAGCGCTTTAATCGGGCCTTGCTCGCCCGCTTCTGGGCGGCCATGATCTGGCGCGCCCGGGCGCGAGCGACCTTGGCCGGCGGGGCCGCCAGGCGGGCGGCCCGGGTGCCGGCCTCGGGCTGATAGGCGAAGCAGCCCAGGTGGTCGAAACCAGACTCGGTTACGTATTCCAGCAGCTCCGTGAACTCGGCTTCACCCTCGCCGGGATGCCCCACCAACAGGGTGGTCCTCAGCACCGCCTCCGGGGCGCGCTGCCGGATGCCGGCCAGGAGCGCCCGCAGTTCGTCTCCGCTGCGCCGCCGCCCCATGGCCCGCAGCACCGGGTCGGCGATGTGTTGCAGCGGCAGGTCGAAATAGGGGACCACCTTGGGGGTGTGCAGCACCGCCTCGATGTGCCTCGTTTCCAGGCTGTCCGGACTCAGGTAGAGCAGCCTAATCCAGTCAAGTTCCGCAATGCCGGATAGCCCCTCCAGCAGCCGCTCGATCCCTGACCCGTCGGCCAGCTCCGGCCGGTCCTTGCCATAGGACAGGAGATCCTGGGCCACCAGGTTCAGTTCCACCACCCCGGCCCGGGCCAGACGCCGGGCCTCGGCCAGGACATCGTCCAGCCCCCGGCTGCGCAGGCGGCCCCGGATGTGGGGGATGGTGCAGAATGCGCAACCGTGTTCACAGCCATCCGCCACCCGCAGATAGGCCCAGCCCGGCCCGGTGGACAAGGCCCGGGGGCTCTCCCCCCCCAACACCCGGTCCGGCCGGGACAGGGCCAGGCGGCCCTCCGGCGGCCGCTCCAGGAGTTGGAGCAAACGCTCGACCTCCCCCGGCCCCACCAGCAGGTCCGCCTCCGGCAGGTCGCGGGCCAGCTTCTTGCCATAGCGCCCCACCAGGCAGCCCACTACCGCCAGGCGTTGATCCGGCCGCTTGTCCGCCGCCAGGCCCAGGATGGCCTCCAGGTTCTCCTCCACCGCCGGTCGGATGAAACCGCAGGTGTTCACAAGCAAAAGCGCCGCCTGCTCCGCCGCGGCCACCGCCCGCCAACCGGCGGCCAGGAGCATCCCCGCGATGTGCTCGCCCTCCACCTGGTTCTTGGCGCAACCCAGATTGAGCAAATAGTATGTGGATGGAGTTCTGGGGATCATGATCTTTCTTTTCGTGGGGGAACCTTTTTGGGGCCCCAAAAAGGTTCCCCCACACCCCCTCCCAAAAGGGCGAATGTTGGTGGGCCAGATCAACCAGGTGTGTTGATGCAACCTAATTGAACCCAATTCACTGTGCATGGGCTTGTTTCTTGGCCATGCCTTTTTATTGCCGTTTTTGGTGGCCGGGCCGCAAATCCAAGCCTGATGAAAATATTATCCCCCGCCACACCGAGCCCCGCAACCACTCCCAGCCGCCGCCGTTTCACCCCTGGTCCGGGCCGGCGGTTTTTCTGGCCGCCACGCAGCAGGATCTAAATCCCGCCGTCGTCGCTTCTTACCGGCAGTGTGTGGCTTTACCTATGTTTGGTGTGTTACCGGCGTCGAATATCCCCGGCAATCGCCGCCCCCCTCCCGCGGTTCCCGCGCACCACAACCCCTGAAAAACCTGCCAGGCCGGGAATGGACGCTGGTCATGGCTCCCCGATTTCCATCCACCCTTTCGCACCCGCCGCGTCCATCCCGATTCGAGCCACCGCCGGTCCGGCCAGGCTTGTCCCAGGAACAATATCCAAGCCAGGCTGCAATCCCTGTCGTCACGGGAAGGAAAATTAGCGCGGCGTCGATGGAATCCGTCCGCCAATCGGGCGGCTGGCGGCCTGATCCAGGCCCCGATTCCGCCCTGCCAAACCAATTATTCGCGTCAACCTAAACCACCCTCTCCTCGCCGGCCATGGTCAGGGCTCGCGGCCAACCCGGGCCATCCTTGTCTCCCCCGACCCGTTCTCCGTACCAGGCCTGGTCCGCGCCCCGCCTCCCCCCAGGCCCCCGAACTACCTGGCCAAAGGGCTTTAACCCAACATATCTCTTGTAAAATTAGCAAGATGTGTCATAATTCGAATGTTTGAGGCCACCCCAACCTAGGACGGCAAATGAGCGGCGAGACCAGCGGCTACACTGCGGATAAAATCAAGGTTCTCGAAGGCTTGGACGCGGTTCGCAAGCGTCCGGCCATGTACATCGGCTCCACCGGCGCCGACGGCCTGCACCACCTGGTCTACGAGGTGGTGGACAACTCCGTCGACGAGGCCATGGCCGGCTACTGCACCACGGTCAGGGTGGTCATCCACGCCGACAACTCGGTCAGCGTGTCCGACGACGGTCGCGGCATCCCGGTGGACATCCACGCCACCGAGAAGGTCCCCGCCGTGCAGGTGGTCATGACCAAGCTGCACGCCGGCGGCAAGTTCGACGACAAGGCCTACAAGGTGGCCGGCGGCCTCCACGGCGTGGGCGTCAGCGTGGTCAACGCGCTCAGCGTCTGGCTGGAGGTGGAGATCAGCCGCGACGGCAAGGTCTACTACCAGCGCTACGAGCGCGGCAAGCCGGCCGGGCCGCTGGAGGAGATCGGCAAGGCCAAGAAGACCGGCACCAAGGTCACCTTCCTGGCCGACCCCCAGATCTTCGAGACCACCGAGTACTCCTTCGACATCCTGGCCCAGCGCCTGCGCGAGCTTTCCTTCCTCAACCGCGGCCTGGCCATCGACATCACCGACGAGCGCAGCGACAAGAGCCAGAGCTTCTTCTACAAGGGCGGCATCAGCGAGTTCGTGGACTACATCAGCCGCAAGAGCCAGCCCCTGCACCCCAAGCCGATCTATCTCTCCGGCGAGCGCGACCTGGTCCAGGCCGAGATCGCCCTGCGCTACACCGACTCCTACAACGAGCGCCTGTTCAGCTTCGCCAACAACATCAACACCCGCGAGGGCGGCACCCACATGACCGGCTTCAAGGCCGCGCTGACCCGCACCCTCAACAACTACATCACCAAGAACTTCCCCAAGCTGGTCAAGACCCTGCCCAGCGGCGACGACACCCGCGAGGGCATGGTGGCGGTGATCAGCGTCAAGCTGCCCCAGCCCCAGTTCGAGGGCCAGACCAAGATGAAGCTGGGCAACTCCGAGGTCAAGGGCCTGGTGGAGCAGATCGTGGGCGAGCAGCTCGGGGTCTACTTCGAGGAAAACCCCTCGGTGGCCAAGCGCATCGTGGAAAAGGTCACCGAGGCGGCCCGGGCCCGGGAGGCGGCCAAGAAGGCGCGCGAGCTGGTGCGCAGGAAGGGCGTCCTGGCCGAGCACAGCCTGCCCGGCAAGCTGGCCGACTGTTCCGAGCGCGACCCCGCCTCCTGCGAGGTCTACCTGGTGGAGGGCGAGAGCGCCGGCGGCAGCGCCAAGCAGGCCCGCGACCGCCGCTTCCAGGCCATCCTGCCCCTGCGCGGCAAGATCCTCAACGTGGAAAAGGCCCGCTTCCACAAGATGCTGGAGAACGCCGAGATCCGCACCATGATCACCGCCCTGGGCACCGGCATCGGCGAGGGCGACTTCGATCTGGGCAAGCTGCGCTACCACAAGATCATCGTCATGACCGACGCCGACGTGGACGGCAGCCACATCCGCACCCTGCTCCTCACCTTCTTCTTCCGCCAGATGCGCGACCTGGTGGAGCGCGGCCATCTCTACATCGCCCAGCCGCCCCTGTTCCGGGTGGTGGACGGCAAGAAGGAGAGCTACATCAAGGACGAGGCGGCCATGCGCAAGCTCCTGATGGAGCGGGCCTGCGCCGAACTGACCCTGGAGATCCCGGTCACCGAGCAGAGCCTGACCGGAGCGCGCCTGATCAAGCACCTGGAGCAGCTGGCCTCCTACCTGGAGGGCCTCAACCGCCTCAAGCTGCGCGGCTATCCCACCCCGGCGGTCGAGGCCCTGCTCAAGGCCCGGGTCCGCACCAAGAACTGGTTCGCCGACCCGGCCAAGGTGGGCGACCTGACCCAGTTCCTCAGCGACCAGGGCCTGATCGTGGAGGAGGTCAGGCTGGACGAGGAGCACAGCCTGCACGAGCTGAGCGTCACCTGCCAGGGCGACGCCAACCAGTGCGCCAGCCTGTCCTGGGGCCTGGTCAGCGGGGCCGACTACGCCCGCCTGGCCGTCCTCCACGACCAGCTGGCCGGCAGCCAGCAGGGACCCTTCGCCCTGCGCAAGAACGGGACCAAGCAGGAGGCCCCCGACGCCGAGACCCTGCTGGCGCTGCTGGGCGAGGCCGGGGCCAAGGGCCTGGGCATCCAGCGCTACAAGGGCCTGGGAGAGATGAACCCCGAACAGCTCTGGGCCACCACCATGAACCCCGAGGCCCGCACCCTGTTGCAGGTCAAGGTGGAGGACATGCTCAAGGCCGACGAGATGTTCACCACCCTGATGGGCGACGAGGTGGAGCCCCGGCGCGACTTCATCATCGAAAACGCCCTGGACGTGCGCACCCTGGACATCTAGACCCCCGCGCCATCCCGCGCGCCGAAGGCCCCCGGTCCCCCGACCGGGGGCCCTGGTTTTGGCCATCGCCGCCCGCCAGGGGCCAAATCAACCCCCAACCCGACGATTCCCTTGGTTTTTCATCCAAAATGCCTTATGATCGGATGGGCTTGCGGCGATACCGCTTCCCAGGCCCCTTGCCGCCGCGCTCCGCGCCATCCCCCAACCCCCAACCGGGCTTGCCATGCGCCCCACCGTCCCCGAAGCCCTGAAGCCTTTCCTGAACAAGCCGCTGCGCCTGTTCGTGGCCGACCGCCCCCTGCGCCAGCAGCTGGCGGAGGCCCTGGCCATCCTGCGCTTCGCCGAGGTCAGCCAGGCCGAGGTCAACCCCCGCTATTTCCCGGCCATGCAGCAGCTGCACAACGAGCTCAAGACCTTCGACGGCCTGATCCTGGTCAACCATCCCCTCAAGACCAGCAAGACCGCCGCCGGCCTGACCTACCAGGAGCTGGACCTGCCGGACTTCTACGGCGGGGTCTGGAAACAGACCGAGAAGGCGGTGCGCAACCCCCTGGAGCTGATGAGCCGCTGCGTGCCGGTCTTCACCTACGCCCAGGACAGCGACATCCGCCAGCGGGCGGTGCAGGACCTCTATCCCTTCGGCGTCCAAGGCGTGTTCATGCTGCGGGTGCAACCGCTGGACAGCGACTACGAGCAGCGCCTGCGCGAGCGGGTGGAGGAGCTGGGCGAGTACCTGGCCGAATACTTCCTGTTCCACGACCACAAGCTGGCCGAGATGAAGGAGTACAAAAGCGCCGAGGAACTGGCCCAGCGCCGGGCCCAGGCCGAGGAGCTGATGTCCCGGGTGGAGGCGCTCAAACAAGCCGGCGACTACGACCAGGCGGTGGCCCTGTGCCAGGAGGCCATCAAGGCCCTGCCCACCCAGCCCGAGGCCTATCTGGAGGGCGGCCGCCTGCTGGTCAGGCTGCGGCGCTATCCCCCGGCCCTGCAACTGTTCCGCGACGCCGAGGCGGTATCGGCCCGCTCGCCCCTGCCCAACCAGGAGGTGGCCAACCTGCGCCTGGCCCAGGTGCGGGAGCTGGCCGAGCACCAGAGGAAGACCGGCAAGCCGGTCAACCCGGAACTGATCGACGCCTATCTGCGCGAGGCCCAGGACAACTTCGCCCAGGCCCTGGTCAAGGCCGAGCAGGTGGTGCTGGTGGACGCCAACCCCCAGGCCCGGGCCGAGGCCCGCAAACAGGCCACCGCCCTGGTGGTGGAGAGCATCCTCTCCCAGGACCTGTCCGAAACCCTGGGTCCCGGCCACCCCGTGGTGCACAAGCTGCTGCTCATGGCCTCCGAGGCCATCGACGCCAAGCTCCAGGGCGAGGAGGACGCCACCCGGCGCTTCCCGGTCCAGTTGGGCCTGCTGGCCTACCAGAAGGGCGACCTCAAGGCGGCGTTGCGCCTGTGGCTCCAGGCGGCCGAGGACCCGGCCCAGCGCCAGAAGGCCTGCCAAAACCTGAATTTCCTGGGCACCCACCTGCGCCAGACCGGCCGCCTGGACGAGGCGGTGGGGGTCTACCAGAAGCTCCTGGCCCTCAACCCCAGCTTCAAGGGCGTGGTCAAGTTCAACCTGGCGGTGGCCCTGGCGGCCAAGGCCCGGGACCTGTCCGGCCCGGCCGGCGATCCGTCCCGCGCCCAGGCCACCGCCGCCCAGGCGGCGGCCACCGCGGTGGAGGCCATCTACGTGGACCCCTACCTGCCCCAGGACCGGAACTTCTACGTCAACCGGGTGATCAAGTCCGGCCTGGAGAAGGCCGCTTCCCTGGTGGCCTCCGTGGTCTCCCTGGCCGGACCCGGTGAATCCGGCTCCTCGGGCGACGAGCAATCCTGCCAGGCGGCCTGCCTGGAGATCGAGTCCCACCTGGCCCGGGGTGACGAGAAGGCGGCCCTCAACCTCCTGCTGGGCCTGGCCCAGGAGCAGCGCCAATTCTTCCTCTGTTTCGACCGCCACGCCAGCCAGGCGGTGGCCGACTTCGCCCAGCGCCTGCATCCCCTGCTGTCCAACCATGACCAGCCGCGCCTGCGCGCCCTGGGCCAGGTCCTGGGGGTGCTGCTGGCCAAGCACACCCAGGTCCGCCAGGGGCCCGACCCGCGCCTGGCCGGGGTGCTGGCGGCCCTGGAGAACGCCGACCAGGCCTTGGCCGCCAGGGCCCTGGTGGAGGCCATCTTGGCCGATCCGGTCCTGACCACCACTCCCCTGCCCTGGCGGGACCCCACCCTGATCAACCTGGCCCGCGAGATCAACGCCAAGCTGGCCGGAATCGACTTCAGCCGCTTCTGATCCCCCACCAGGCCAAGCCCCTCCAACCCGCCTCCCCGCCAGGGGCCAGCCCACTGGCCGGACGCCAACCGCCTCCCTAACCCTGGCTGGCGGCCAGGGCCTGGTCCAGGTCGGCGATGATGTCGGCCGCGTCCTCGATGCCCACCGAGATGCGCACCAGGTCCTCGCTCACCCCGGCCGCCGCCAGCTCCTCCGGCCCCAGTTGGCTGTGGGTGGTGGTGGCGGGGTGGATGACCAGGGTCTTGGCGTCCAGGATGTTGGCCAGGTGGGAGCAGAGCCTCACCGCTTCGATGAATCGCTTCCCCGCCCGGCGGCCGCCCTGGATGCCGAAGCCGAAGACCGCGCTGGGACCCAGGGGGAAATACCTGGCCGCCCGCTCGCGGTCGGGGTGACCGGCCAGCCCGGCGTAGTTGACCCAGCTCACCATTGGATGCCCGGCCAGGTGCTCGGCCACCTGGCGCGCGTTGGCGCAGTGGGCCCGCGCCCGCAGGGGCAGGGTCTCCAACCCCTGCAGGATCAGGAAGCTGTTGATGGGCGCGGGCGCGGCCCCCAGGTCGCGCATCAGGCCGGTGCGCAGTTTCAGGATGTAGGCCGGGCAGCCGGCCGCCCCGCCCCCGGCCGGGTCATAGCCGCAGAAGGCCTCGTGAAAGTTGAGCCCGTGGTAGGCCGGGTCGGGCTGGGTGATCTCCGGCCAACGCCCGCCGGCGGTCCAGTCGAAACGCCCCGAGTCCACCACCGCCCCGCCGATGCACAGCCCGTGACCGCCGATGATCTTGGTCAGCGAATAGACCACGATCTCCGCGCCGTAGTCCAGGGGGTTGCTGATGGGTGGCGGGCTGACGGTGTTGTCCACCACCAGCGGAACCCCGCGGTCCGCCGCCGCGCGGGCGATGCCCTCCAGGTCGTCCACGTTGCAGCGCGGGTTGCCGATGGACTCGGTGAAGAACAGGCGGGTGTTCTCATCGGCGGCCCGCCGGAAGTTGTCCGGGTCGCCGGAGTCCACGAACCGGGCCTCGACACCCATCCGGGACAGGGTGTGGGCGAAGAGCGTCCGGGTGCCGCCGTACAGGTTCGACCCGCTGACGATGTTCTGCCCGGCCTGGGTGATGCCCAGCACCGCGTAGGCGATGGCGGCCATGCCGCTGCTGGTGCACAGCGCCCCGGCCGCGCCGTGAATGGCCGCCAGGCGATCCTCCAACACCTGGGTGGTGGGGTTCATGATCCGGCTGTAGACAAAGCCAGCCGCGCGCAGGGCGAACAGGTCGGCCGCGTGGTCGGAGTCCTTGAAGACAAAGCTGGTGGTCTGGTAGATGGGCACCGCCCGCGCCCCGGTGACCGGGTCGGGCGTCTGGCCGGCGTGCAGGCAGAGGGTGGCGAGGCCGGGTTTGACGGCGGACATGATTCTCCTCCGGGATGGTGATCGAACGGGGCTACCACCAGGGTAAACAACTCCACCACCACCTATGCAAAAAACCAGGTCGGTCGCGTGCCGCGACGGCCATACACGGGTCGGCCGGGTGCCCCCGGCAGGGCATACACGGGTCGGGGGAGGCATGGCCTCCGTCCGAACCGCGCCCGCTCCCGTAGCGGCCACGCGCGGAAAAGTCCAAGACGGGCGGGGTTTATCCCCGCCCGCGTCTTTTTCCCCTCCTCCCCACCTCTCCCACCGCGCGGCCCACGATGGCTCCGTTCCTTCCCCTCCCCCCACCAGCCGCCCCCCGCGCCCTGGCCCGGGTCCGCCTCGCGACGCACCGGCACGGGCTGCCCCCCAATGACGGCCTGGTGATGGGCCCGCGAGAGCCGACCCCGGCCCCTCGCCCACCTTGGCCCGGCATCGCAGGCACGACGACCCGAGGCCAGAGGCCAAACTCGTCACGGCAGGGAGGTTCCCTGGCCGCGGGGCTCTCTCGCCGCCCGGGCGCGGATGCGGACCGGGCGGGGGCGTCGGGGGGCAAGGAATAGCCCTCGCAACGCCGCTGGCTCGGATGCCTCGGTGGTTCGCGGCCACCACAAGTAGGGATTGAATTTCAGAGAGATCGCCACGCCGCCGGTTGGCGGCTCGCGATGACAAAGACGGGGAGAGGCCGCCGCCCTATATGACGCGACCTCGCACCGGGACCTCTCGCGGCTGCGCCGCCGGGACAAGGTATTGTCCCGGCCGCCCGGAAGATGCCCAGGACAGGCTGGGGTGGATCGCACCGGCCCCGGGCGTTTCCTGGCGATGACGAGATTCGCTCCCTCTTGTCACTGCGAGCGCAGCGAAGCAGTCTCCCGGTCTCATGGCTGAAAAAATGGACAGGACGCCAGCGACGAAGCTCGCTTCGTCGCGGAAGCTCCTGGCGATGACGGCTATTTTCCTGGCGAGAAATCTGACGGCGGACAAGGAACGGGGCGGGGACCAACCCCGCCCCGTGGCATCGCGATCTGTTCCCGCTCCGCGCCGGCGCTACTTCTCGAACAGCATGCGGTGCAGGGTGGCCACCGCCTTGTCGATGTCGCGGTCGTCGATGACCATGGAGAAGTTGATGCTGCCCTGGCCGAAGGAGAGCATGTCGATGCGCACCCCGGCGCTGGCCACGGCCTGCAACAGACCGGCCACCTGCTGGCGCTCCTGGGCCAGGTCGCGGCCCACCACCACCAACACCGTCTTGCCGGGCAGCACCTGGCACTCGCCCAACTGGCCCAGCTCGGGCAGGGCGGCCTGGAGCTGGTCCAGGTTGCTGGTGGTCAGCGAGATGCTGATCTCGCTGGTGCTGATCACGTCCACCACCACCCCGTTCCGAGCCAGGATGGCGAAGACCTGGGCCAGGAAGCCGGCCTGGGCCAGCATCCGGGTGGTGGTGATGGTCAGCACCGCCTGGCGCTCCATGTAGGCGATGGAGGCCAGCCCGCCGGCCGGTCCCTGGCCGCCCCGCTGGTCGATGACCGTGCCGGGGTGGTCGGGGCGGTTGGTGTTGAGCACCCGCACCGGGATGCCCTTCTCCATGGCCGGCAGCAGGGTGGAGGGGTGCAGCACCCGCCCCCCGAAGTGGGCCAGCTCGGCCGCCTCGTCGAAGCGCATGCAGGGGATGTTGCGCGCGCCCGGCACCACGCTGGGGTCGGCGGTCATCACCCCGTCGGTGTCGGTCCAGATCTCCACCTCCTCCACCTCCAGGGCCGCGCCCACCAGGGTGGCGGTGAGGTCGCTGCCGTTGCGGCCCACGGTGGTGATGTCGCCCTGGGGGGTCTTGCCCACGAAGCCGGAGATGATGGGGATCACGTCGGGCGGGACCAGTTCGGCGAACAGACGCTTCATCTCGGCCTCGTAGCCGGGCAGGGGCCGCGCGCCGCCGAAGTTGGCGTCGGTGATGAAGCCCAGGTCCCAGACGTCGAAGGCCTGGGACTTCAGCCCCTGACGGGTGAAGAAGTCGGCGATGGCCCGCACGCTCATGCGCTCGCCGAAGCTCATCATGTAGTCCAGGCTGCGGGGCGAGAGCTCGCGCACCAGGCCGATGCCGCGCAACAGGTCGCCGATCTCCTGGTAGAGATCGGCCATGAACCCGTCCGGACAGCCCAGGGAGGCGCAGATCTCCTGCTGGACGTCGATGACGTCGGGCAGCTCGTAGTCGCGGCTGACCGCGTTTTTGGCCGCGCGCACCAGGCGGTCGGTCATGCCCTTGTGGGCCGAGCAGACCACCACCGGACGTCGCTCCAAACGGGTCTTGACCACCGCCATGACCTTTTCGATCTGGGCGCGGTCGGCCACCGAACTGCCGCCGAACTTCATCACCACCATGGCTGACCCTCCCTGGCTTGGTTGCCCGCAACGGGCGCTATTCTACCGCGCGCCCCGGATTTTTTCCCGCGTCGCCCCGATCGCGGGGGCCAGTGAAGGCTTGCGCCCCGGCCACCGTATTGGTCAGAATGATGAGTAACGGCGACAACCATTGCAATCACCGCCAACCGGAGAGGCGACCATGTCAACCGCTATAACCTGGCTGGAGGACTGGCAGGCGGCCCAGGACCGGGCCAAGGCCGAGGACAAGCCCATCTTCCTGGATTTCTTCAAGCCCACCTGAATCGGCTGCCAGCAGATGGGTGCGGTCACGTATCCCGACGCCAGGGTTCAGACCATCATCAACCAGGAATTCATCCCGGTCAAGCAGGGCCCGGACGCCGAGCCCATCTCCAGCGACTTCTGGGTGCGCTGGACGCCGGCGCTGTTTGTCTGCGATCCCTACGGCAACCCCCATCAGCGCGTCGTGGGCTTCCTGCCCCCGGAGCAGTTCATCCCCTATCTGCTGTTGGGCAAGGGCAAGACCTATTTCGACCACCGCCGCTTCAACGACGCCTTGGCCGCCTTCGAGCGCCTGATCAGCGACTGGCCCCAGAGCTTCGCCGCGCCCCAGGCCATCTACCACCGGGCCGTCTCCCGCTACCGCACCAGCGAGGATCCCCATCATCTGAAGATCGGCCATCAGATATTGAAGGCCGAGTACCCGGACAGCGAGTGGGCGGTGCGCACCCTGCCCTATCGCCTGCTCGACTGAGGCCGTCCCCCGACTTCGACCCCCCGGTCCGGGACCCGGGCCGGGGGGTCTTGTCGCACAATTCTTCAACATGGCCGCCCATGGCCAGCCATATTTCCGTGTTTCACCGTTTTCATGAACATGCCGCGCCTTGGCTGCCCTGGCCAGGCTTTCGCCGGACCGCGCCCGGCGTCCGGCCACCGCGGCCGTTTCCGATGAGGAACCCCAGGGATCGCCCATGGTTCCGTGTTTCGATGAAAAAGGGGCGACTCAGGCCCGTCGCCGGCGAGCACCGCAACCGGATCGACGTCCAGCAAGCCTGTCGTGATCTGTTGGGCTGACTGAACCGATCGGGGCGGGGCCGCGCCCCCTAGATCTGGGCCACCAGGTTGCGGCCGGAGCGCTTGGCCTTGTAGAGCGCGGCCGAGGCGCGTTTGAGCAGGTCGTCCAGGCGCTGGTCCTGCTCGCACATCCGGGCCAGGCCCAGGCTGGCGGTGCAGACCGGCCCGCCGTCCTCCAGGCCGGTGCGCAACCCGGCCAGGGCCTCGCGCAGGCGCTCGGCCACCATGCGCCCCTCGGTCAGGTCTGCCTCCACCAGCACCGCCGCGAACTCCTCGCCCCCCAGGCGGCCGAAGATGTCGCTGTCGCGCAGGCTGTTGCGGCAGACCTTGGCCGCCTGGCGCAGCACCTCGTCGCCCATGGCGTGGCCGTAGGTGTCGTTGATGTCCTTGAAGCGGTCCAGGTCGATCATCACCACCATCATCGGCTTGCCGTAGCGCCCGGAGCGCTTGAACTCCTGGTGGGCCAGCTCCAGGAAGTGCTGGCGGTTGGCCACCCCGGTCAGCCAGTCGGTGGTGGCCAGGCGGGTCAGCTCGCCCTCCATGCGCTTGCGCTGGGTGATGTCGTGGGCCACCGAGTAGACCAGGCCATGGCTGGCCAGGGCGGATGAGCTCCAGTTCAGCCAGATCCAGGAGCCGTCCTTGCATTTGAAGCGGTTCTCGAAATCGGTGACCGTCTGGCCATGGGCCAGACGGCGGCCGGCGTCGCGGATGGCGTCGCGGTCGTCGGGGTGGACCAGCTCGTGCCAGGGTCGGGCCTTCAACTGCTCCTGGCTCCAACCGGTGACCTTGGTCCAGGATGGGTTCAGCTCGCGGAAGTAGCCGTCGAAGGCCATGATGCTCATCAGGTCGGGGGAGAGATCGAACAGCCGGCGACGCTCCTCCTGGGCCAGCTTGCGCTCCGAGACGTCGCGCACCACGCAGATCCAGCCCAGGCGCTCGCCCTCGCCGTCGCTCAGGGTGGCGATGGACAGCTCGCAGGGGAAGACCCGGCCGTCCTGGCGGATCATCTCGTAGTCCGATTCGTGGAAAAAGCCCTGCTGGGTCATGGAGTGATAGAGCCGGTCCAGGAGCCGGTCCTGGTGCTCCTGGTCCAGGTGCAGCAGCGCGGTGCCCCGGCCCAGCATGTCCTCCCTGCGATAGCCGAAGATGCGCTCGGCGGCTCCGTTGCACTCCGCGATCAGGGGCGGCTGCGAGGAGTCCAGCACCAGGATGGCGTCCTGCTGGCTCTGGAAGACGGTCTCGAACAGGCGCTTGGTGCTGGTCAGCACCGCCTCGGCCTGGCGGCGGCGCTTGACCTCGTTGGACAGCCGGCGGTTCCAGTACAGCACCAGCCCCACCAGCAGCAGGCCCAGGCCCAGGGCGGTGCCGCCGATCCGCCAGACCTGGTCCCAATCCACCCCCTCCAGCCGCACCGGGGCCCAGCGGAGGTAGATCGCCTGTTTTTCGCTCTCGGGCAGACTGGCCAGGGCCTGGTCCAGGATGGGAGCCAGGGGGGCGTATTCCCGCCGCACCCCGAAGGCCACCTGATAGGTGTATTCGGTGGCGAAGGCCACCTTGAGGTTGCTGACGCCATTGGCCCGGGCGGCCCAGACCAGGCCGCTCAGCCCGCCGATGATGCCGTCGGCCCGGCCCTCGGCCACCGCCCACAGCCCGCCGCCGTTGACCGGCACCAGCTTGATCCCGGGATGGTCGCGCCGCACCCAGGCCTCGGCCGCGTGTCGGCGGTGGACCATCATCACCTTGCCATCGAGGTCGGCCAGGCTGTTGATCCCGTCCCGCCCCTCCTGGGTCATCACCACCACCGGGAAGGTGGCGAAGGGTTGGGTGTAGACCAGGTCGCGGTCCGCGGCCTCCAGGGCGGAAGGGATCAGGTCCACCTCGCCCCGGCGCAGGCCCTCCACCGCCTCGGCCAGGCTGGGATAGATCCGTGGGTTGATCCGGACCCCCAGCCGCCGCTGGATGGCCGCCAGGTAATCGATAACGATCCCCCGTGGCTGGCCATCGGCCTCGGTGAAGACCACCGGCGGGGTGTCGGACCAGATCCCTATCCGGATCAGGGGGTTGCTTTCCAGCCAAAGCTTTTGCCGGTCGGTGAGCGCCAATCCCGCCCGGGCGCTGTCCTCCTGGGCCGGCGCGGGCCCAGGCCGGAGGGGGACGAGCATGAACAACGCGATGATAATCAGAAGTTTCAGCAGGCTGCGTTTTGGCATCGAGCGTTTTCAGGGAGCGGGTGAGGGTTTCGCGTCTTGACCGATGAATTCCATATAGCATGCGCCAGGCGCCGCGCTGAAAACAATTACTCCCTAATCACTACTATTCGACCGAACCGGTAGTTTTCTTGAATACAAGATTGTGACAAAAACGGCGGACCCCAAAAAATGGGATCCGCCATTTTCGCCATGCGAAAAAAGGATCAGAGGCGCATGGGCATGATCACGCTCAGGTACCCGGCGTCGCCCTCGCCCTTGATCAGGCAGGGGTTCTGCTCGTCCACGAAGCCCAGGCTGATGTCCTCCGAGCGCATGGCCCGGCACAGGTCCAGGAAGTAGCGGGCGTTGAAACCCACGCTGAAGCTCTCCCCGGAGTAGTCCACCTCCAGGGCCTCCTTGGCCTCGCCCAGATCCGGGTTCTGGCTCACCACCTCCACCAGCCCGTCCTTGAACTCCAGGCGCACCCCGGAGAAACGGTCGCTGGCCATCAGGGACATGCGCTTGAGCACCCCCTCGAAGGCCTGGCGGTTGACGATGGCCTTGCGCTTGATGTTCTTGGGGATCACCACCTCGTAGTCCGGGAAGGAGCCCTCCTGCATGCGCAGGATCAGCTTGACCTCGTCCCGGGTCACCACCGCGAACTTCTGGTTCAGGCCCAGGATGATCTCGCCGCCCTCCTCGGCCAGCTTGCTCATCTCGGTCACGCCCTTGCGGGGGATGATCACCCCGCCCTCCAAGGCGAACTCGCTCAGGCCCGGGACCTCGCGGTCGATGAGCGACAGCCGGTGGCCGTCGGTGGAGACGAAGCGCAGGCGGTGGCCGTCGTCCTTCTTGCGCTTCTGCACGTAGAGCCCGGCCAGGTTGAAACGGGTGTCCTCCTGGCTGATGGAGAAGATGGTCTTCTCGATCATCTCGCCCAGGGTGGCCCCGTCGATGGCCAGCTGGGGGATGCCGTCCACCGCCGGCAGCTCGGGATAGTCGGCGGCGGCCAGGCCCACCAGGTCGAAGGTGGCCCGGCCGGCGGTGATGTGCAGGTAGTTGTTCTCTTTTTCCTTGAGGTAGACCTCCTCGGCCGGCAGCTCGCGCACGATCTCGTAAAGCTTCTTGGCCGGCACGGTGATCCGCCCTGGCTTGCTGATCCGGGCCGGATACATCCCCTGGAAGCTGGTCTCCAGGTCGGTGGCGGTCAGGTTCAGGCGCTCGCCCGTGGCGTCCAGGAGGACGTTGCTGAGGATGGGCATGGAGGTGCGCCGTTCCACCACCGATTGGGACTTGGCCAGGCCCTTGGCCAAATCGTCTTTGCGCACGGTCAGTTCCATGGCGAACTCCGTGAGGGTCATGGTTGAACCAAATTGCGCTTACCATACCCCAGGTATGGGCCACCTGGCAAGACCAAGCTACTAGATTTAGTGCGTGGTCGTGTCCGGGGCCCCGGGACCAGCCAGGAAAACAACGCCCCTCAGCCCAGGTCGGCGGTGCAGTGGCCGCACTTGGTGGCCTTGATCGGGATGCTCATCTGGCAGAAGGGGCAGTCCTTCATGGTTGGGGCCGGTTCGGGCTTGACCTCCTCGCGCTTGAGGCGGTTGACGCCCTTGACCAGGAGGAATACCGCGAAGGAGACTAGCAGGAAGTTGATCACCAGGTTGATGAAGACCCCGACGTTGATGGTCACCGCCCCGGCCTTGGCCGCCTCGGCCAGGGTGGGGTAGGGTCCGGCCGGGTTGCCGGCCTGGAGCACCCAGAACAGGTCGGCGAAGTCGACGTTGCTGATGATCAGGCCCAGGGGCGGCATGATGATGTCGCTGACCAGCGACTTGGCGATGGCCCCAAAGGCGGTGCCGATGATGATGCCCACCGCCATGTCCACCACGTTGCCCTTGACCGCGAACTCCTTGAACTCCTTCCACATGGTCCACCTCGTTGCTTGGGGGGAGGGACAGGCTCCGGTCCGGCGGCCGGTTGTTTCTCATTCTAGAACCAACCGGCCGGGGAGGGGCGAAAAAGAGTCGCGCCGGGGGACGGAACGCCCCTCCGGCGCGGATTAGACGCCTCGTCGCCGCCGGGTAGCTAGAAATCCTGGTCCGGCTCCCCGGTCCGCTCCCGGCGCTTCCAGGGCAGCAGCCGGGCCAGGCGGCCGCCTCCCCGGGGCTGGTCCAGGGCCTCGGGCATGGCCCGGGCGCTGGTCCGGCCCGGGACGGGGCGATCCCCGCCCAACCCATCCGGGGCCGCGGCGCCGTCCACCCCGCCCCGCACCAAGGCGCTGAGCTGGCCCACCACCTCGCGCATGGTGGCGGCCTGGGCCGAGAGCTCCTCGGCCGCCGCCGCCGATTCCTCCGCCCCGGCCGCGTTCTGCTGGGTCACCTTGTCCATCTGGGAGACGCCCTGGTTGAGCTGGTCGATGCCCTGCTTCTGCTCCTTGCTGGCGGCGGCGATCTCGGCGATGAGCTGGCCCACCTTGTGGGAGTGCTCCTCCACCCGGTCGAAATCCTGGTCGGTGACCGCCACCAGCTCGCTGCCGGTCTTGATGTTCTGCAGGTTCTGCTCGATCAGCCCGGCCGTGTTCTTGGCCGCGTCGGCCGCCCGCTGGGCCAGGTTGCGCACCTCCTCGGCCACCACCGCGAAGCCGGCCCCGGCCTCGCCCGCCCGAGCCGCCTCCACCGCCGCGTTGAGCGCCAGCAGGTTGGTCTGGAAGGCGATCTCGTCGATGGTCTTGATGATCTTGGCGGTCTGGTCGCTGGCCTGGCTGATCTGGACCATGGCCGCGCGCAGGTCCTTCATCGAGGCGTTGGCCTTCACCGCCAGGTCGGTGGTCTCGTCCATCAGCCCCTTGGCGTGGCTGGAGTTCTCCGCGTTGCGGTTGGTCATGGAGGCCAGCTGCTCCAGCGAGGCCGCGCTCTCCTCCAGGCTGGCGGCCTGTTCGCTGGTGCCCTGGGCCAGGCCCTGGCTGCTGTTGGCCACCTCGCCCGAGGCCAGGGCCACCTGGGTGGCCGCGTCGTTGAGCCCCCGGGTGAAGTGGTTGATGGGCTTGACGATGGAGCCGGCGGCCAGGAAGATCACCACCGCCGCGGCCAGCACCACCCCCAGGCCCAGCAACAGGATGATCATCCCCAGGCCGCGGGCCGGGGCCAGGACCTCGGACTGGTTGGCGGTGATGCACACCAGCCAGCCCAGCCTGGGCTCCTCGGCAAAGGCAACCACCTTTTCCACCCCCTCGAAGGTGTAGTTCATGGCGCCGGTCTTCTCGGCCAGCATCTTTTTGCCGAAGTCCAGCTCGCTCAGGTCCAGCTTGAGGATCCTGGACTTGTCGGGATGGGCCAATATCTTGCCGGACTTTTCGGCCACATAGGCGTAGCCGGTCTCGCCCAGCTTGATGGGGTCGATGTAGGCCTTGGCGAAGGCGTCCAGGTCCACGATGGCCACGATGGCCCCGGCCACCTCCCCGCTGTCGAGATCGCCGCCCCCCACCGGACGCATCCGCACCGGCTCGGCCACCGCCACCACCGGCTTGCCGCTGGCCTTGCTGACGATCACCTCCGAGAGGCCGCCCTGGCCCTGCATGGCCTGCTTGAAGTAGGGGCGGTCGGCCACGCTGATCTTTTCCACCACCTCGCGCTGGCTGGCGGCCACCACCAGGCCGTTCTTGTCCACCAGGTTCAGGACCTCGTAGATGGGGTACTCCTTGGTCATGCGCTCGAAGTTGGAGCTGACCACGTAGCGGGCGGTCTCCGCCCCGTCGCCCACCGCCGAGCGGAACAGGGGATCCCGCGACCAGGTCCGCACCTCGCGCTGGCGGTCCAGGATCCAGGACGAGACCTGCAGGCAGGAGGTGCGCGCCAACTGGCCGAGGTAGACGCCCACCATCTCGCTGATGGAGCGGCCGGCGGCCAGATAGGAGACCCCGGCCATGATGGTCATGCCCAGGACCAGCAGCAGCAGGGTGGGAAGAAGAAAGCGGTTTCTAAGGCCGAGCTTCATGGCGTCGTTCCCCCTGTGCCGTGGGCTGTTTTGGCGCAAGGCCGCCTTGCGCGTCTCTGCGGAGTGTTTCAATCTTAATAGCTAAAATATGGCTATGTCCAGTCCATATCACCGCGGGCGGAATGGGCGCGAAGCCTGATTTCCGCAACGCAATCCATGATATGGAAGAAAAAGACCGGATGGACGTCAGTGTTTCGGAAAGGGCCGCGAAGCGACATCGTGGATTAGCTAAATTTAATTAGCATGTTAAGCGGGAGTGATGGTTGACGGTCTCGCGGGGATGGCTGGCGCGGGAGAGAGCGACCCGGGTCGAGGCCAGGAAAAAGCGAAGATCCCTGACAAGACTCCCCCCGTCCTCGGCCTGACGGAGGCATCGGAGTCAAGCCAGGGGCTGGGCTGGGACCCACCCTCTCTTTTCACTTTCCTTGATGATCCCCCCATGGCGCCGGGCCGCCCGGGAAGGCGTTTCCCACCACCCGGACCCCGCCGCTTTGGATTTAGGGTCTTTTCTTAAATTAATCGTAGCAACGGGGGCCGGGGCAATGGTGGAAAACCGTCATAATCCATTGTCGCCAATGGAAAAGCCAGGGACGGAGTTTTCCACCGCCTCCTGGCTTTTCCCCCGCGCCCGGGCTGGTGGGCCCTATACTCCACCCTCACTCGGCCGTGGACCCATCATGAAGCGCCGCTCGGTCAGGGTCCGCTCGGCCACCCGCACCTGCTCGGCCAGCTCCGGGTTCTCCCGCAACAGCTCCTGGATGCGCTTGACCCCCTTGACCACCGTGGAGTGGTCCTTGCCCCCGAAACTGCGGCCGATCTCCGGGAAGCTGGCCCGGGTCAGCCGCCGGGCCAGGTACATCGCCACCTGACGCGGCAGGCTCACGTCGCGGGTCTTGCGCGAGCCCTTGAGGTCGGCCACCTTGACCCCGTACTGCTGGGCCACCGCGCTCAACACGTCGTCGATGCTCACCTGGCGCTCGCTGACCAGGGGACCCACCACCCGCTGCACCAGCTCCAGGGTCACCTCCACCTGCTGGAAGCTGCTGATGGCGATCACCCGGGTCAGGTAGCCCTCCAGCACCCGCACGTTGCCCTCCGGCTGACGGGCCAGGAAATGGGCCACCCGCTGGGCCAGGTCCAGGCCCCGCTCCGCCGCCTTCTTCTGCAGGATCGCGACCTTGGTCTCCTCGTCCGGCGGTTGCAGGTCCACCAGGAGGCCCCACTCGAACCGGGTGCGCAGGCGCTTCTCCAGGCCCGGGATCTCCTTGGGCATCTTGTCGCTGGTCACCACGATCTGCTTGCCGGACTGGTACAGGGCGTTGAAGGTGTGGAAAAACTCCTCCTGGGTGCGCTCCCGGCCAGCCAGGAAATGGATGTCGTCCAACAACAGGCAGTCCACCTGGCGGTACTTTTCCTGGAACCGGGCCAGGCCGTCGAAGCGGATGGCCTGGATCAGCTCGTTGGACAACCCCTCGGCCGAGCCGTAGTGGATCACCGCCCCGGGCTGGCGCTTCAGGATCTCGTTGCCCACCGCCGTGATCAGATGGGTCTTGCCCAGGCCCGGGCCGCCGAAGATGAACAGGGGGTTGTATTGCCGGCCCGGCTGGTCGGCCACCGCCTTGCAGGCGGCCAGGGCCAGCTCGTTGCACTTGCCCACCACGAAGCTGTCGAAGGTGTAGAGCGGGTTGAGCAGCGGCGGCTCGTTGAACTGCACCACCGGCCGCATCGGCACCGCCGGCGCCACCGCGTTGTCCGCCTCCTCCACCCGGCTGATCTCCAGGCCCAACTCCAACTCGGTCCCGGCGCTCTGGCTCAGGGCCTGGTTCACCGAGTGCCAGTAGCGCTCGCGTATCCACGAGGCGAAGAAACGGTTGGGCACTTGAAGCACAGCCCGGTTCTCGTCCAGGCGCAGCTTGACCGGATCCAGCCAGGTCTCGAAGTCCTTCTGCCCCAGCGACGCCCGAAGCCGCTGACGGGCTTCACGCCATAACGCATTGGTTTCCAAAGCGATATCCTCCATTATATCCGAGGTGTGTGAAGGATAGAGGCTGGCGTCGCGAGCGCGATCGGCGCCCCCCGGCGGGACCGGGGGTCTCGGGCAGAGTGCCGAGCAGGCTCACCATCTATCATATGATTGGAAACAGGTCAGGTCAAGGTGGTTGTGTCAATTCGCGACAAACCTGGTCACAGGTGTAACCGACTTGGCTTGACAGCCACCCGCAAATCATCTACCTTAACCAGTATCGAGTACCAAAAGACCTTTGCCTTCGCGCAATTGGCTTCTTTCTTCTCCCGCGCGGGGTGGTGGAACGGCCGGATTGTGGAGACGGAGGCTTCATCCCAAGCGAAGGAGTGAATCTTGGCCTTCACCATAGCTGTCGCCGGCAAGGGCGGGGTGGGCAAGACCACCGTGGCCGGCCTGTTGGTCCGTTACCTGGTGGAAAAAGGCCTGACCCCGGTCCTGGCCGTGGACGCCGACGCCAACAGCAATCTCAACGAAGTCCTGGGCTTGGAGCTTCCCGAGACCCTGGGCGAAGCCCGCGAGAACATGAAGAAGGGCCAGTCCCAGGGCATGACCAAGAATCTGTTCATCGAGATGAAGGTCAACCAGTGCCTGTTGGAGAGCCAGGGCTTCGACCTCATCGCCATGGGTCATCCCGAGGGGGCGGGCTGCTACTGCGCCGCCAACCACCTGCTCACCGATTGCATGGACAAGCTGGCCGAGAACTACCGCTACCTGGTGGTGGACAACGAGGCCGGCCTGGAGCATCTCAGCCGGGTCACCACCCAGAAGGCCGACCTGTTCCTGGTCATCAGCGACCCCAGCCAACGCTCGCTGACCGCCGCCCAGCGCGCCCGCGACCTGGCCAAGGACATGAACATCCTCAAGGGCGAGAATCATCTCATCCTGACCATGGTCCGCCAGGAGCCCACCTCCGAGCAATTGGCGGGCATCGCCCAGCTGGGCCTGGACCTGGCCGGCTGGATCCCCGACGACCCCGAGCTGGCCGCCTTTGACCAACAGGGCCGGCCCACCAGCCAACTGCCGGCCGACAACCCGGTGGTCCAGGCCGCCTTCGCCATCTTCGAGCGCCTTTTGGCTGGGCACAAGGCCTAGGAGCCCCAGGGGTGTTCTCGGGGAGATTGGACTGTAATTACGGGGCCTAAGCCCTGATTGTGCAAACGGAGCTTTTTCCTTGACAGGTCTTTGGGAATGTACTAGCGTGAACCCGCCTTTTCCTGAATACCTTGAGGAACAAAGCGTTTTTTCGGCCTGACATGTACCGCCGGGCACAAGGCTCGGTGGGTTGGATCCACCCCCTGGGTCCCGCTTGGGAGCGCATGTCGTCGCGGGGGTGGCGGGTCAGGCTGGAGCCGGAGCGGGGCGTCCCGGGTCGGCTTGGCGAAAACCTAGGAGATACAGGGCCTTGGCGGCTAACCCATCCGCGTGTGAGTGGGCGCGGTGGGTCGGGGAGCCGTCAGGCGCGTAATTTTTAGCCAACTATTCCACTTTTAGCAGCGGAGGGAGTTGCGGTGGCCTTCGAAATTCCTAAAGTCTCCTACTCCGGCAAGATCATGGAGGTGACCCTCGGCCAGGGCCCCAAGGCGCTGACCGTGGGCGGCGAGACGTCCTACCCCTTCCACACCTTCGAAGGCGTCATGCCCCGCAAGCCGGTGCTGGCCATGGAAGTGTGGGACATCAAGCCCGATGACTGGCCGGCGGCCTGCAGCGAGCCGTTCGCCGACGTTTTGGGCGATCCGGCCGCCTGGGCCAAGAAGTGCGTGGACCAGTACGGAGCCGAGGCCATCGTGCTCCAGCTCAAGTCCACCGACCCCAACGGGGCGGACGCCTCGCCCGATTCCGCCTCGGCCACGGTCGGCAAGGTGCTGGCCGCCATCGACGTGCCCCTGATCATCTGGGGCTCGGCCAATGGCAACAAGGACGCCGAGGTGCTGAAGAAGATCGCCGAGGACCACCAGGGCAAGAGCCTCCTGCTGGGCCCGGTGGAGGAATCCAATCACAAGGCCATCGGCGCCGCCGCCCTGGCCTACAAGCACTCCATCATCGCCTCCTCGCCCATCGACGTCAACCTGGCCAAGCAGCTCAACATCCTGCTGAGCAACCTGGGCGTGCCCCTGGACAAGATCGTCATCGACCCCACCACCGGCGGCCTGGGCTACGGCATGGAGTACTCCTATTCGGTCATGGAGCGCATCCGCATGGCCGCGTTGGTCCAGGAGGACGATAAGCTGGTGCTGCCCATGATCAACAACGTGGGCAACGAGGTCTGGAAGTCCAAGGAGGCCAAGCTCAGCGACGCCGAGGCCCCCGAGCTGGGCGACAGCTCCATGCGCGGCGTGCTGATGGAGACCTGCGCCGCCATCTCCTTCCTGATGGCCGGCGGCGACATCATCATCCTGCGCCATCCCAAGACCGTGAACCTGGTCAAGGGCTACATGGACAAGCTCCTGGCCGCCCGCGCCGCCGCCAAGGAGAAGGTCAAGGTCGACCGTCCCAAGGCCGCCCCGGTGGCCGGCGCCGCCGCGCCCAAGCCGGCCGCGCCCAAGCCGGCCGCCGCTCCGGCCGCCGCGCCCAAGCCGGCCGCCGCGCCCGCCGCCGCCGCCCCGGCCGCGCCCGCCGCCGCCCCGGCCGCCCCGGCCGCGCCCGCCGTCGCCCCGGCCGCGCCCGCCGCCGCCCCGGCGGTGGACCCCGCCGCCCAGGCCGCCGCCGAGGCCGCCGCCAAGGCCCAGGCCGAGGCCGCCGCCAAGGCCGCCGCCGACGCCAAGGCCAAGGCCGATGCCGAAGCCAAGGCCAAGGCCGAAGCCGAGGCCAAGGCCGCCCAGGCCGCCGCCGCCAAGGCCAAGGAAGAAGCCAAGGCCAAGGAGCTGGCCGAGCTCAACGAGCTGCGCCGCAAGCGGGCCGAGGAGCGCCTGAAGCACCTGGCCGAGAAGGCCGCCTGCCAGCCCACCGGCCTGCCCGAGGGCGTGGTGGCCGGCAAGGACCGCGAGCCCGGCATCGCCGGACCCGACGCCCTGTATATCTACAAGTCCCTGGAGCGCTGGTCCCTGCGCGGCCCCGGGTACCTGAAATAGCCCCTGTTCGAGGCAACCAACGCCGGCCTGAATCCGGCGTCGAAGTATTAGGAGAGGGGGTCCCAGCCAACCCCAAATTTAGAGGAGGAACCTCTGATGTCGGCAGAAGAGATCAAGGCCAAGGCTGAGGCGAAGGCCAAGGCGGTGGATCCCAAAGAGGTCACCGTTGACATCGCCACCGTCGAAATGCTGAAGAAGGCCGCGGCCGATGGTTGCGAAACCATCTTTGACCGCGCCCTGACCATGAAACCCTGCAACATCGGCGAGCAGGGCACCTGCTGCAAGAACTGCTCCCAGGGTCCCTGCCGCCTGCCCCTGACCAAGAAGCAGGCCGAGGGCAAGGACGACCGCAAGGGCCTGTGCGGGGCCACCCCGGAGACCATCGCCGCGCGCAACTTCGCCCGCATGGTCGCCGCCGGCGCCGCCGCCCACTCCGACCACGGCCGCGGCGTGGCCGAGGTCTTCCTGGCCGCCGCCCGCAAGGAGACCCACGACTACGGCATCAAGGACACCGAGAAGCTCCTGGAGATCGCCCCCGACTACGGCGTGGCCACCACCATCGTGGTCGACGGCGAGGAGAAGGAGCGCGACGTCTATGACATCGCGGCCGAGGTGGGCGAGCTGGCCCTGGGCCAGTGGGGCCAGCAGGACGGCGAGATCTTCTACGCCAAGCGCGCCCCCGAGGCCCGCTACGAGCTGTGGAAGAAGCTGGACGTGATCCCGCGCGGCATCGACCGCGAGATCGTGGAGATCATGCACCGCACCCACATGGGCGTGGATCAGGACTACCACAACATCGTCAAGCAGTGCTCCCGCGCCGCCCTGGCCGACGGCTGGGCCGGCTCCATGATCGCCACCGACCTGCAGGACATCATGTTCGGCACCCCCTACCCCATCCAGGGCGAGATCAACCTGGGCGTGCTGAAGGCCGACCATGTCAACATCATCGTCCACGGCCACGAGCCGCTCCTGAGCGAGATGATCGTGGTGGCCAGCCAGGATCCGGAGATGATCTCCTACGCCGCCACCAAGGGCGCCAAGGGCATCGTCCTGGCCGGCATGTGCTGCACCGCCAACGAGATCCTGGTCCGCCACGGCCTGCCCATCGCCGGCAACTACCTCCAGCAGGAGCTGGCCATCGTCACCGGCGCGGTGGACGCCATGGTGGTGGACGTGCAGTGCATCATGGAGAACCTGGCCAACCTGGCCATGTGCTACCACACCAAGGTCATCACCACCAACCCGCGCGCCATGATCGAGTCCGGCGAGACCCTGCACATCGAGTTCGACGAGCACAACGCCCTGGACGACGCCAAGAAGATCGTCCAGGCCGCCATCGACAACTACACCAACCGCAAGGCCATGCCCCTGATCCCCACCGCCAAGGAAAAGATGGTGGTGGGCTTCAGCTACGAGGCCATCAACTACCACCTGGGCGGCACCTTCCGCGGCTCCTACTGGCCCCTGAACGACAACATCATCAACGGCCGCATCCGGGGCATCGGCGGCGTGGTGGGCTGCAACAACGCCCGGACCATGCACGACTCCGCCCACCTGATCGTGGTCAAGGAGCTGTTGAAGAACGACGTCATCGTCCTGACCACCGGCTGCAACGCCATGGCCTGCGGCAAGGCCGGCCTGCTGACCCCGGAGGCGGCCAAGGTCTACTGCGGCCCCGGCCTGGCCGAGGTCTGCGAGACGGTCGGCATCCCGCCGGTGCTGCACATGGGCTCCTGCGTGGACAACAGCCGCATCCTGATGGCCGCCACCCAGGTGGTCAAGGCCGGCGGCCTGGGCAAGGACATCAGCGACCTGCCCGCGGCCGGCTGCGCGCCGGAGTGGATGAGCGAGAAGGCGATCAGCATCGGCCAGTACTTCGTGGCCAGCGGCGTCTACACTCTGTTCGGCGTGACTCTGCCGGTGACCGGCGCGCCGCGCTTCCAGAAGCACCTGTTCGAGGAGCTGGAGGGCATCTACGGCGGCAAGTGGGACCTGGTGGAAGACCCCTACGAGATGGCGCACCGGATGATCGCCCACATCGACAAGAAGCGCAAGGCCCTGGGCCTGGACAAGGCCAAGGAGCGCGTGCTGATGGACATGGCCGACCGGCAGAAGCTGGACGCCGCCTAAGGGCTGGCGAGCATCGCCTTCTAGAAAGGAGGACCGTACCTAATGTCCAAATTAGTCGCTTTCGCCGCCATCCAGGGCGCCTACAATATCGTCAGCAAGGCCGAGGGCATCTACAAGCGGGCTCTGGAGCAATACGGCCCCGAGCAGAAGCTTGAGTTCCCCAACACCGCCTACTACCTGCCCATCATCTACTCGCTGCTGGGCATCCCGATCAAGAACCTGGGCGACGCCAAGAAGGGCATGGACGTGGCCCGCAAGCTGCTGCCGCCCCACGTGAAGAACTTCAACCACCTGCCCTACCTGGGCCCCCTGCTGGACGCCGGCATGGCCGCCCTGTTCGCCGAGGAAATCGTCGAGGCCATCCGCTACGTGGACGACCCCGGCTTCTACCACGTCTCCGAGGAGTGCGACGTCGAGAACGGCAAGATCTGGCTCGGCGCGGCCGCCGACACCATCTTCCGTAAGCGCGGCGTCGAGTTCGTGGACGGCTCCGCTCCCGGCTTCGCCGCCATCGTCGGCGCCGCCCCCACCCCGGAGCTGGCCAAGGAGATCGCCGAGGAGTATCAGCGCCGCAACCTCTACGTGTTCATGTGCGCCAACCAGGCCGGCACCACCTTCACCGAGCAGCTGATCGAGGCTGGGGTGCAGGTGGGCTGGAACACCCGCCTGGTGCCCTTTGGTCCGGACATCAGCGCCGCGGTCTTCGCCCTGGGCTTCGCCAACCGCGCGGCCATGGCCTTCGGCGGCGTGCGTCCCGGCGACTACAAGAAGATGCTGCTCTACAACAAGGACCGCATCTTCGCCTTCGTCAACGCCCTGGGCGAGGTCAACGCCGAGTGGGCGGCCAACGCCGCCGGCTGCGTCAACTGGGGCTTCCCCACCATTTCCGACACCGACATCCCCGAGATCCTGCCCACCGGCGTCTGCACCTACGAGCACGTGGTGGCCAACGTCGGCCATCATGACATGGTGCAGAAATCGGTGGAGGTCCGCGGCCTGAAGACCACCGTGACCAAGGTGGACGTGCCGGTCTCCTACGGTCCGGCCTTCGAGGGCGAGCGCATCCGCAAGGATGACCTGTTCGTGGAGATGGGCGGCGGCAAGACCCAGGCCACCGAGATGGTGGAGATGGCGGACATGGACGCCATCGAGGACAATAAGATCATCGTCATCGGCCCCAGCCTGGCCGACCTGGGCGACAAGGGCGGCCGGCTGCCCCTGGGCATCTACGTCCAGGTGGCCGGACGCAAGATGCAGCCCGACTTCGAGCCCATCCTGGAGCGCCAGATCCACCACCTGGTCAACTACGCCCAGGGCGTCATGCACATCGGCCAGCGCGACATCGCCTGGATCCGCATGGGCCGTCCGGCGGTGGACAAGGGCTTCGAGCTCAAGCACATCGGCCAGATCCTGCACGACATGTTCCACAAGGACTTCGGCAGCATTCTGGACAAGGTGCAGGTGACCCTGTACACCAACAAGGAAGACGTCGACAAGTTCACCGAGAAGGCCCGCGCCGCCTACAAGGCCCGCGACGCCCGCGTGGAGAACATGACCGACGAGTCGGTGGAGATCTACTACTCCTGCACCCTCTGCCAGTCCTTCGCCCCCAGCCACGTCTGCGTGGTCAGCCCCGAGCGCACCGGCCTCTGCGGCGCCTACAACTGGATGGACTGCAAGGCCTCCTTCGAGATCAACCCCACCGGCCCCAACCAGCCCATCGAGAAGGGCGAGTGCCTGGATCCCAAGCTGGGCATGTGGAAGGGCGTCAACGACTTCGTGTACAAGGCCTCGCGCCAGAAGATCGAGCGCTACAACTTCTACTCCATCGTGTACGAGCCCATGACCACCTGCGGCTGCTGCGAGTGCATCGCGGCGATGTTGCCCGGCTGCAACGGGGTCATGACCGTGCATCGCGACTACACCGGTGAGACCCCCTGCGGCATGAAGTTCACCACCCTGGCCGGCGTCATGGGCGGCGGCGCTTCCTCGCCGGGCTTCGTGGGTCACTCCAAGTACAACGTCATCCAGCGCAAGTACCTGGCCGGCGACGGCGGCCTGCTGCGCATGGTGTGGATGCCCAAGAGCCTGAAGGAAGAGCTGCGCGAGAACCTGGAGAAGCGCGGCAAGGAGCTGGGCATCCCCGACCTGATCGACAAGATCGCCGACGAGACCGTGGGCACCGACGAGGCCACCGTCCTGGCGTTCCTGCAGAAGGTGGGTCATCCCGCCCTGACCATGGACCCCATCGTCGGTTAAGCGCCTAATTCGCAGGGGGTCCCCCGCCCGCGGGGGCCCCCTGCCCAACGCCCTGATCGGCAATTAGCGGGCCCCCTGGGAAGGAGTGGAGCATGGCCCTGACCGGCATTCAGATCTTCAAACTGCTGCCCAAAACCAACTGCGGGGAGTGCGGGGTGCCCACCTGCCTGGCCTTCGCCATGAACCTGGCGGCGGGCAAGGCGGAGCTGGACGCGTGTCCCTACGTCTCCGACGAATCGCGCGAGCAGCTGGCCGAGGCCAGCGCGCCCCCCATCCGTCCGGTGGCCATCGGCGCCGGCGCCACCGCCTTCAAGGTCGGCGGCGAGACGGTCCTGTTCCGTCACGAGAAGACCTTCTACAACCCCTGCGCCTTCGCCGGCACCATCAAGGACACCGACGCCGACGCGGCCGACAAGGCCAAGCGTTGGGCCTCCTACCAGTGGGAGCGCGTGGGCCTGACCCTGCGTCCCGAGGCCGCCTTCGTGGAGTGCGTCAGCGGAGACGCCGCCAAGTTCAAGGCCGCCGTGCAGGCGGTGGCGGACAACAGCGACCTGTCCCTGATCCTGGCCTGCGAGGACCCGGCCATCCTGGGCCCGGTGGCCGCGGCCTTCAAGGACAAGAAGCCCCTGCTCTACGCCGCCACCAGCGCCAACGCCGACCAGATGGCCAAGATCGCCGGCGACAACGGCCTGCCCCTGGTGGTCAAGGGCGTGGACCTGGACGAGGTCATGGAGCTCACCAACGAGCTGACCGCCGCCGGCCTCAAGGACCTGGTCATCGACTCCGGCGCGCGCGACCTGGCCGGCATCTTCCAGGACAACGTGGCCACCCGCCGCGCCGCCCTGAACACCGGCAACCGCGCCCTGGGCTTCCCGACCATCAACTTCGCCTGCTCGGTGAGCGACGACCTGGCCGAGCAGACCGCGGCCGCCTCCCTGATGGTGGCCAAGTACGCCGGCATCATCGTCCTGGGCGACCTGACCGCCGAGAGCATCTTCCCGCTCCTCCTGGAGCGCCTGAACATCTACACCGACCCGCAGCGGCCCATGACCGTGACCCAGGGCATCTTCGAGATCGGCGGCCCCGGCCCCGACAGCCCGGTGGCGGTCACCACCAACTTCTCGCTGACCTACTTCATCGTCAGCGGCGAGATCGAGTCCTCCCGGGTGCCCACCTGGCTCTTGATCAAGGACACCGAGGGCCTCAGCGTCATGACCGCCTGGGCCGCCGGCAAGTTCTCCGGCGACGATGTGGGCATGTTCGTCAAGAAATCCGGGATCATGGACAAGGTCAACCACAAGTCCCTGATCATCCCCGGTTACGCGGCGGCCATCGCCGGCGACCTGGAGGAGGAGCTCTCCGGCTGGAACATCCAGATCGGCCCGCGCGAGGCGGCCCACCTGGCCAAGTTCCTGAAGGAGTGGAAGGCCTAGGGAGACAATCCGGGGGGAGGGCTCCTCTCCCCCCGGTCCTTTGATTGACTGGTTGTGGCCGGCGGGCCGCGCAGCGCAACAATCGCCCGGTTGGGAGGGGTGTGGGGAAACCCGTTTTGCTAGCCAAAAAGGGCTCCCCCACGCTCCCCCCAGCGTAGAGAGGTGGGATTATGAAACTCATCGGTGAGAACCTGAACGTTATCAAGACGGTGATTGGCAAGGCCTTCAAGGACCGCAACCCCGAGCCCATCCAGAAGATGGCCCTGGAAGAGAAAGCGGCCGGGATGGACTGGATCGACATCAACCTGGGACCGGCGCGCAAGGGCGGCCCCGAGCTGATGGAGTGGGTGGTCAAGACGGTCCAGGAGGTGGTCACCGACATCCCCTTGGCCCTGGACACCAGCAACATCGAGGCCATCGAGGCCGGCCTGGCGGTGCACAAGGGCAAGGCCCTGGTCAACTCGGTCATGGCCCGTCCCGAGCGCTACACCGTGATGCTGCCCATGGTGGCCAAGTACGGCGCCGACATGGTGGCCCTGCTGTGGGGTCCCGAGGGCCTGCCCCGCGACGAGAACGAGCGCGCCGCCCTGGCGGTGGAGCTTTGCTACGCGGCCAACGAGGCCGGCATCCCCAACGAGAACCTGTTCGTCGACCCCATCATCACCCCGGTCAACATCCAGCAGCCCCAGCTGATGAGCACCATGGCCTTCATGCAGATGCTCCAGGACATCGCCCCCGGCGCGCGCAGCACCAACGGCCTGTCCAACATCAGCAACGGCACCCCGTGGCGTGAGCCCCTCAACCAGATCTACATGATCATGCTCGAGCGCTCCGGCATGTACTCCTGCATCGCCGACTACGAGGACAAGCTGCTGATCGATATCGCCCGCGGCCGCCGCCCCGATCTGGTGGACGCCGTGCACAAGGTGATGGACGGCGAGATCACCAGCCCCGACCAGGTGGAGGGCGACGAGGCCAAGCTGTTCGTGCGCGGCGCGCGCGTCATCCTGGGCCACAGCCTCTACAGCGACTCCTGGATGAACATGTAACCCACGACCCGGACCTGGGCTGCTTCGCATCGCGGAGACAGGGGGCGAACCCCGCCGGAGGCCAGCATACCGGCGCGGCATCGAGCACAGGTTGGACTAGGTTTCCGCGCCCGGCGAGCCCCCGCCGGGCGCGTCCCATTGCCGGCGATGCACTGCCGGCCGGGTCCACGTGGTGGCGACCCCATGCCTGCCCAGGCGGCTTTCGGCAAAAAAACTAGAGCATTGCTCCCCTCGGGATGCCTTGTCAGGCGTCATCCCCTTTGTTATGCTGTTAGATGCCATCGGCACGGGGTTGCGGCCCGCCAATCCCCAAGCAACCAACCGAGTTCATTGGAGGCGAGTGTAATGAAATCCAAATATGGTCGTTTGGTCCTGGCCGTGGCGGTCGCCACCGCCCTGGCCCTGTTGGCGGGCTGCGCGGCCACCACCACCGCGCTGCGCTACAAGGATCTGGACGTGCAGACCAAGATGTCCGACACCATCTTCCTGGATCCCGTGGCCCCGAACCTGCGCACCATCTTCGTCCAGGTGCGCAACACCTCCGACAAGCCCTTCGACATCCAGGGCGAGGTGATGAGCGCCCTGATGTCCAAGGGCTATCGGGTGGTCTCCGATCCCAACCAGGCCAACTACATCCTCCAGGCCAACGTCCTGGCCGTGGGCCGCACCGACCAGTCGGCCCTGGAGAACGCCACCGGCATGGGCTTTGGCGGCATCGCCGCCGGCGCGGCCGCCGGCGCGCTGCTGGGCGGCAGCCGGGCCTGGCAGGGCGCCGCCGTGGGCGGCCTGGCCATGGGCGCGGCCGAGGCCGTCACCGGCTCCCTGGTCCAGGTGGTCTGGTACGCGGCCATCACCGACGTGCAGATCAGCGAGCGGGTCAAGGGCGCGGTGAGCGAGGAGTTCTCCTCCACCCTCAAGCAGGGCTCCGCCCAGACCTACACCAAGCAGCGCACCGCCAGCACCGGCAACGTCAAGAAGTACCAGACCCGCATCGCCTCCAGCGCCCGCAAGGTCAACCTGGAGTTCCCCGAGGCCGAGCCCTACCTGCGCCAAGGCCTGGTCCAGGCCATCAGCGGCATGTTCTAAAGCCCGCGCCCACGATTCGCGTCTTCCTTCCCGCCCCGGTGGAGCCCGCCTCCACCGGGGCGGTCGCGTGCCGCGACGGGCGTACACGGGTCGGCCCAGTGCCTGGGCCCCCATACACGGGTCGGGGGACGCCATCCTTCTCCCCCACCTCGTCCGCTCCCGTAGGAGCCTCGCCTCTGTTACGATCACGCCTACCCTAACCGCCATCACCGACAGTTTTGGCGGGTGTGGGGACATCCCGCGTCTGCCCGGCCCGGCTCTCTCAGGGCGGCCTGGACTGGCTCGGCCCTCTCCAGGTGTCCCGCACTGGCCCCGGCCCTCTCCGGGTGGCCGGGACTAGCCCGGCCCGCTCCAGGTGTCCCGCACTGGCTCGGCTCTCTCGGGGCGGCCTGGACTGGCCCGGTCCTCTCGGGGCGGCTTGGACTGGCCCGGTCCTCTTTCCGGGTGGCCGGGACAACTGGTTGTCCCGGCGGCGGCGGCCGCAAGAGGTCAGGCACGGGGTGGCGGTGTTATGAGATAGTGTGTGCAGGGGATGGAGCCTCGCACCGGGGTTTCTTGCCGCTACGCGGACCAGGCAACCAGTTGTCAGGGCCACCCAAGAAGATTGGCGGGGCGGTGTCCTTCCGGCTTTGGACCATCTCAGCCAATAGCCGTCATTGCGAGCCCCGTGCAGCAAGCTTCCGAATTCATGGCTTTTCCCGCTCGGTGGTCGCGGGACAAATAGATCGTAAATTCGGTAGATTGCCACGTCGCTGCGCTCCTCGCAATGACCCCATTGGCTGGATGGGCGCGGCCGGACGGCCCACACGATTGCCCGCGGGATGAGTCCACGCGGGCGGCCCGCCCGGCTAACCAGACGCTTTTCCGGGTGGCCTGGGATGGCCCGGCGCTTATCCGGGTGCCCCGCGCCGGCCCGGCCTTCTTCCTGGTGCCCCGGACTGGCCCGTCCCTCTTCCGGGTGGCCGGGACAACTGGTTGTCCCGGCGGCGCCAGCCGCAAGAGGTCAGGCACGGCGCGGCGGCTTTATGAGATGGTGTGTCCAGGGCACGGGGCCGCGCCCCGGGGTTTCTTGCCCCGAAAGCGGCCCGGACAACAAATCGATCCGGGGTGGTCATGGGGGGGGGTTGTTGTATGTACAAAGTATATGTACAATGAAAACGAGATACGAGTGGGACCCGGGCAAGGCCGCCGCCAACCTGGCCAAGCACGGCATCGACTTCGCGGACATCCCCGAACTGTTCGCCGGACCCCACCTGGTGGACTATGAGGAAGAGTCAGGCTATGGCGAGGACCGGCAGATCGCATTTGGTTTCATACGGCAGATCGTGGTGATGGTGGTCTTCACCGAACGCTCCCCCAACCTCGTCCGGATCATCTCGGCCAGAAAGGCGACCAGCAATGAGCGAAAAGCGTTCACCAGCCTCTTCCCGCACTGATTGGGCGCGGCTGGAGGCCCAGCGCGACCAGGATATCGACCTGAGCGACGCGCCCGAGGTGGGGCCGAAGTTCTTCCGCCGGGCCAGGCTGGTGCTGCCCCAGCCCAAGGAGCGGGTGACCATCCGCCTGGATGCCGAGGTGGTGGCCTTCTTCAAGGCCAAGGCCGCCAAGGAGGGCGGGCGCTACCAGTCCTGGATCAACGCGGTCCTGAAGGAATACGTGAGCCGCTAGCAACGGGTTACTGGGTTATGTACCTGTTAGTCTTACGCGGCTTGTTACCGGAAGTGGAGCCCATCTGCACACGAAACTGCTCACAAACTAAATGTAAGTGGTAGAAAAATGACAACATCTTCAGATTGTAAACCTATTTATTTCGCAGACATTTCATTTGGCCTTGATAGCAGTGTTACAAGCCAGTTTCATTGCGAGGAGGGTTGTATCATTTTTAACAGATTCAGGCTTATTCGCATTCTCGGTTCTGGTGGCTTTGGCTGTGTTTGGGAGGCAACAGATACATGGCTAGGTAATCATCATATCGCCTTAAAAATTAACAAAAATATCGCCAACCAAGCAATTCCAAGTTTTATTACTGAAGTGAAACTTACCCGTATGTTACCCAAAGACCGATTCGTATCTGTATATGACTTCGTCAAGGATGAAAATGCCGGGCTTATGGCGTATTCAATGGAACTGCTAACAGATCCGTGGTACTGCCTTTATGATTACTGGAATGCTTTTCTATTCAAAAATATCAATAATGCCAGCCTATCAGATCAAATATCCGTTGCCAAAAATGTTATTTGCACTATTATCGAGCTGCTGCGTTCGGTGGCAATTCTACATGGTCCAAAATATGCCAGGCAAAACAGATGGTGTCATGGTGATATAAAACCTCAAAATGTATATATTAACAATGAAGAAGCCATCAAAGCCTTCAAAGCCTCTTGGCCGGCAAATCCTTCGGCTTTTATTAAAATCGGAGACCTTGGTCTGGCGTGCAGAGCAGGAGAAACATTGAACGCAGGCACCTACAATTTTAGGGCACCAGAACAGGCGCCTGATAGTTATACACCCGTTAGCGCAAAATCTGATATTTATGCTGTTGGTAAAACTTTTTACTTTCTTCTTACAGGCAATGTTTACGGAAACGCGAGGCCCCACCCGGCCGCAATTAGTCGTAGCCTGTATAGGTTTATACCCAGTAATTACCTGTCTGATTATTTAGGATCAATCATCAGCCGAATGTTGAATACTCACCCTGCTGCCCGCCCTTCAGCCGAGGAAGCAATTGATTTGCTCAATAGAATATTGGTGTCTGAGGAAGAGTGGATCATTATATCTAAATTATCGATGACTGCCAAAGGGGTTCAGCTGAGTAAAGCAGTTGAAATTGCCTTCCCTGAAATTGCGAAAATGTATAATTGGGCTAACCAAACTCAGCGTAGGCTTCATAAAATCCAAAAAACAATCCGGTCCTTGAAAAATAAAAATGTGCTTTTTTTAGACGGCAGGAAGTATAAACTTCGTTGATCAGGTCAAGTTGAACTGCTCACTAACCTTAGGCTCTTCAAGGAGCATGTTTGTCTTTTCCTGGCGCACCGCCTTCCCAGGTCTTATACTATAATCCAGTATAGCAACCCCGGGCCGGGGCGGGCCGCGCGCGGCGTCCTCCGGCCCGGACCTCGTTCGCTCCCCTAGCCCAGAGACTCCCCCGCATGCTTACCCAGATCGTCGTCCGGGGCGCCCGGCAGCACAATCTCAAGAATATCGACGTGGCCATCCCCCGGGACCAACTGGTGGTCGTCACCGGGCTTTCCGGCTCGGGCAAGTCCACCCTGGCCTTTGACACCATCTACGCCGAGGGCCAGCGCCGCTACGTGGAGTCGCTCTCGGCCTACGCCCGCCAATTCCTGGAGCGGATGGACAAGCCGGACGTGGAGTCCATCGAGGGGCTGTCGCCGGCCATCGCCATCGAGCAGAAGACCACCAGCAAGAACCCGCGCTCCACCGTGGCCACGGTCACCGAGATCTACGACTACCTGCGCCTGCTCTTTGCCCGGGCCGGCACCCCCCACTGCCCCCAGTGCGGCCGGGCCATCCGCGCCCGCAGTCCCCAGGAGATCGTGGACCAGCTCACCGGCCTGGCCGAGGGCGCGCGCCTGACCCTCTTGGCCCCGGTGGTCACCCAGCGCAAGGGCGAGCACAAATCGGTCTTCGCCCGCCTGGCCAAGGACGGCTTTGTCCGCGCCCGGGTGGACGGCGAGCTGGTCGAGCTGGCCGACCCGCCCGAGCTGGAGAAGAACAAGAAGCACACCATCGAGGTGGTCATCGACCGGGTGAAGGTCAAGGAGGGCGTGGCCCGGCGGCTGACCGACAGCGTGGAGCTGGCCCTGCGCCTGGGCGAGGGCGCGCTGTTGACCTGGCTGCACGGCGCGGACGGCGAGCCGGACCGCGAGGAGCTGTTCAGCGAGCGCCTGGCCTGCGACGTCTGCGGGGTGTCCCTGCCCGAGCTGAATCCCCAGATGTTCTCCTTCAACTCGCCCCAGGGGGCCTGCCCCACCTGCGACGGCCTGGGGGTCAAGACCTTCTTCGACCCCGACCTGGTGGTGCCCGACCCGCGCCTGTCGCTCCGGGCCGGGGCGCTCAAGCCCTGGGAGTCCACCGACAGCGCCTACTTCCGCCAGACCCTGGACGCCCTGGCCAAACACCTGAAATTCGACGCTTACCAGCCCTGGCGCGACCTGCCCGAACCGACCCGCCACGCCCTGCTCTATGGCACCGAGGACGAGGTGGATTTCTACCTGGAGCGCGAGAACCGCAAGCACTACTTCCGCCGGGCCTGGGAGGGCTTCATCAGCCAGCTGGAGCGGCGCTACCGCGAGACCACCAGCCAGGGCATGCGCGAGGAGTACGAGCGCTACATGAATTCCCAGCCCTGCCCGGACTGCGGCGGCGCGCGCCTCAAGCCCACCTCCCTGGCCATCCGGGTGGGCGACCAGAACATCCACCAGATCACCCGCCTGCCGGTGCGCGAGGCCCTGAAGTTCTTCGCCGGGCTCAAGCTGGCCGCGCGCGAGGCCCTGATCGCCGAAAAGGTGCTCAAGGAGATCAACCAGCGCCTGGGCTTCATGGTGGACGTGGGCCTGGACTACCTGACCCTGGACCGCACCTCCGGCACCCTCAGTGGCGGCGAGGGCCAGCGGATTCGTCTGGCCACCCAGATCGGCTCGGCCCTGGTGGGGGTGCTCTACGTGCTGGACGAGCCCAGCATCGGCCTGCACCAGCGCGACAACCGCCGGCTGCTGGACACCCTCAAGAAGATGCGCGACCTGGGCAACACGGTCTTGGTGGTGGAGCACGACGAGGAGACCATCCGCGAGGCGGATTGGGTGATCGACATGGGGCCGGGCGCGGGGCGTCACGGCGGCAAGGTGGTCTTCGAGGGACCGCCCAAGAAGCTCCTGAAGTCCAAGGACAGCCTCACCGGCCAGTTCCTCTCCGGCGCGCGCCGGATCGAGACCCCCCAACAGCGCCGCGCCCCGGAGCGGGGCTGGATCGAGCTGACCAACTGCGCCGAGCACAATCTGCAGGGTGTGGACGCGGCCTTCCCCATCGGCCTGATGACCTGCGTCACCGGGGTCAGCGGCTCGGGCAAGTCCACCCTGGTGCTGGACACCCTGTACAAGGCCCTGGCCCAACGGCTCTACAAGAGCCGGGAACGGGCCGGCGCGGTGGAGGAGGTGCGGGGCCTGGAGCACATCGACAAGGTCATCGACATCGACCAGTCGCCCATCGGCCGCACCCCGCGCAGCAACCCCGCCACCTACACCGGGGTGTTCACCCCCATCCGCGAGCTGTTCGCCCAGGTGCCCGAGGCCCGCGCCCGGGGCTACAAGCCGGGGCGGTTTTCCTTCAACGTGCGCGGCGGCCGCTGCCCGGCCTGCGACGGCGACGGCATCATCAAGATCGAGATGCACTTTTTGCCCGACGTCTACGTGCGCTGCGAGGTCTGCCACGGCCTGCGCTACAACCGCGACACGCTCGAAATCGCCTATCGCGGCAGCAACATCGCCCAGGTGCTGGACATGACCTGCAACCAGGCCCTGGAGTTCTTCGAGGCCGTCCCGGCCATCCGCCAGAAGCTGGAGACCATCGTGGAGGTGGGCCTGGGCTACATCAAGCTGGGCCAGGCCGCCACCACCCTGAGCGGCGGCGAGGCCCAGCGGGTGAAGCTCTCGCGCGAGCTGGGCAAGCGCGCCACCGGCCGCACCCTCTACATCCTGGACGAGCCCACCACCGGCCTGCACTTCGCCGACGTGGAACGGCTGCTGGAGGTGCTCAAGCGCCTGGTGGAGATGGGCAACACCGTGGTCGTCATCGAGCACAACCTGGAGGTGATCAAGACGGCGGATTGGCTGATCGACCTGGGCCCCGAGGGGGGCGATCGCGGCGGCGAGATCGTGGCCACCGGCACCCCCGAGGACGTGGCGGCGGTCAAGGCCAGCTACACCGGGCAGTATCTCAAGGAAGTGCTTAAACGGTAGGCTGGTCCGCTCCTGGGCGTGAGCCGCGTTGGGGTGCGACCCGCACGGGGGTGCGACCCGCACGGGGGTGCGACCCGCACGGGGGTGCGACCCGCACGGGGGTTCAAAACCGCCGGGATTTATGCCAGAATATGGCCATGAGCGAGACGGCGAACCATAGTGGCGAGACCATCGCCGAGTTGGCCCGGCGGCTGGCGCCGGTGCTCAAGCGCTATGGCGTGGTGCGGGCCGGGGTCTTCGGCTCGGTGGCCCGGGGCGAGGCCGGCCCGGAGAGCGACCTGGACCTGCTGGTGGAATACCGCAAAAACCTGCGCAAGAGCCTGTTTGACCTGGTCCACCTCAACGACGAGTTGGAGGCGGTGGCCGGCCGCAAGGTCGAGGTCTGCGAATACCGCCTGTTGCGCGAGATCATCCGCGACAACGTCATGGCCGATCACGTGGCCATCCTATGACCAAAGGCCCCCAGCTTTACCTGCAAGCCATCCTGGAATGTCTGGAGCTGATTCCGGGCTTCATCGCCGGCTACGACCAGGCCCGGTTCCAGGCCGACATCAAAGCCCAGTTCGCGGTGATCCGCGCCATGGGCATCATCGGCGACGCGGTCAAGAAGCTCCCGCCCGAGTTCTGCCAACAACACCCCGAGATTCCCTGGCGCGAGATGGCCAAGACCCGGGACGTCCTGATTCATGACTACCTGAATATCGACCTGGACTCCCTCTGGACCACCATCACCCGCGACCTGCCGCCTTTGGCGGAAAACCTGCGCCCGATGTTGGAAGAATAAGCAACCAGCCGACCAGCGACCAGATCGTGGCCACCGGCACCCCCGAGGACGTGGCCAAGGTCAAGGCCAGCTACACCGGGCAGTATCTCAAGGAAGTGCTTAAACGGTAGGCTGGTCCGCTCCTGGGCGTGAGCCGCGTTGGGGTGCGACCCGCACGGGGGTGCGACCCGCACGGGGGTTCAAAACCGCCGGGATTTATGCCAGAATATGGCCATGAGCGAGACGGCGAACCATAGTGGCGAGACCATCGCCGAGCTGGCCCGGCGGCTGGCGCCGGTGCTCAAGCGCTATGGCGTGGTGCGGGCCGGGGTCTTCGGCTCGGTGGCCCGGGGCGAGGCCGGCCCGGAGAGCGACCTGGACCTCTTGGTGGAATACCGCCAGGAGCCCCGCATGACCCTGCGCGACCTGGTGGACCTCTACGAGGAGCTTTCGCACCTGGCCGGCCGCCGGGTGGAGCTTTGCGAGTACCACCTGCTCAAGCCGCGCATCCGCGACCGGGTCCTGGGTGAGCAGGTCGACATCCTATGAAAAAGGACCCCCTGCTGCTCATCGACGACATTCTGGAGTCCATCCTTGCCATTCAGGCCTATCTCGAAGGCGTCGACCGGGAAGCCTTCCTGGCCAACCTCGAAAAGCAGGACGCGGTCTTGCGCCGCTTGGCCATCATTGGCGAGGCGGTGAAGAAGCTGCCCGCCGAATTTCGCCAGCAACACCCCGACATTCCCTGGAAGTACATGGCCGGCACCCGCGATGTGCTTATCCATGACTACGATGGGGTCAACCTGCAAATTATCTGGGATATCGTGCAGGACGAGTTGCCACCCTTGGCCGAAAAATTGCGGCCGATGCTGGAAGAGTAATAGCCTAGCGGCGGGAATGATTGACATCCCCCTGGGGATTGTGTGATTATCCCATGGAATCGGACGCCACCGGGGGAAGCGTCATGGGGGAAACAAATTATTAACGGATCATGATCGCCCGGCCGCGCCCTGACAAGGGTCGGCCGGGTTTTTGGTGGAATATGCTAGGCGATAAACAGCTGAAGAATGCAGTTTCCTCTATTCTACAGCGTTCAGAAAAACAACAAGATGCCGATAAGGTTATCCGCAGTTTTGTTGATGTTGGAGTACTACCTCAGCTGTTAAATGCAAACAACCAAATAGTTTATGGAAGACGAGGTACTGGGAAAACGCACATTTTTAGAGTACTCTCAAGCAACCTAGGACAAGAATTAAACAATCTCCCTGTATATATCGACGCAAGAGTATTGGGTAGTTCGGCCCAACATACTGACTACACCCTACCTATTTATCAAAGATGTACAGCGTTATTCAAAGATATTTTGGGAGAGTTACATAATAGCCTACTTGATCACATTGTTAATATCGATGGCGAACAAAGTGATCAGGCATTTGAAGCCCTTGAACAATTGAGCAAGGTAGCTGTAGATCCAATCAAAACAATCTCTTCGCAAAAAATCACAGAACGAGAAAAGCAAGCTGATAAATCAGGTGTATCATTCCAGGGAAATCTAAGCGGAAAAGGGATTTCGCTGGGAGGCAAAGCCGGCCTAGAATCCACAGAAGAAGGAGAAAAAACCGTAGAATCTCAATTTGCTGTTCAAGATAAAGTAATATTCCCGGAACTATATTCCGCCCTCAACAATGTATTAACTCGGGCTGGCGTTACCTTATATATTCTATTGGATGAGTGGTCTTCAATTCCCGTAGACCTCCAGCCATATCTCGCTGAATTTATAAAGCGCTCATTTTTACCAAATCCAAGGGTTGTGGTGAAAATTGCGGCACTGGAATACCGGTCAAACTTTGGTATTAGGCAACCGAAGGGAAACATGCTAGGTTTTGAATTGGGTGGAGACATATCTACCGCTCTTGATATTGATGACTATTATGTCTATGATAGAAGCCCACAGGAAGTTTCCGATGCCTTCTCTGAAATGCTTTATCGGCATATTGAGACTGATGTACCATCAGATTATCTAAAGAACACATATTCAATTACAAACAACAAAACATTTATTACGAAAATATTTACGACTCCAGATACATTTCGAGAGCTTGTTCGCGCTGCCGAGGGGGTTGCCAGGGATTTAATCAATATTTTTACAATTGCGTTTTTTGATTGTGAGCGTCGCAGAAGAGATAAAATCGATAAAAACTCGGTTTTAGATGCAGCCCGCCAATGGTTTGAAAGGGATAAATCTCAGTCCTTAAGTGATTTATTACGATTTATCCTTGAAAATATAGTTCAAGAGGTAATCGGCTCAAAAAAGGCGCGATCGTTTTTGCTTCCCAGAGAATTAGAAAAACATGAATTAGTATTACAACTGTTAGATGCTAGAGTATTGCATTTGGTCCACAGGGGGTATGCTGACAAAGACAATCCGGGGAGAAGGTATAATATTTATACGCTTGATTATGGTACATACGTAGACCTAATCAACACATCGAAGCAGCCTGAGCTTGAATTATTACTTGAAGCTGACGATAACCAAATTGGGGAAGAACGTATCGTGCCATTTGACGATAAAAGGAGCATCCGTCGAATTGTCCTCACCAATGAATTCCTGTCCCAAAAAGAGCGGCAGTTTACTCAACACGCTACCCCGCCGTCAGGTGGTACGCCAGGTTGTCCAGCTTGACGGTGAAGTCCACGTTCTCCACCTTGAAGCCGTCCGGCACCTGAATCTGCACCGGGGCGAAGTTCAACAGCGCCTTGACCGGCACCTCCAGGAAGCGGCTGGCGATGTCCTGGGCCCGGTCCGGCGGGGTGCAGATCACCCCGATCTCGGCCCCGGTGTCGCGGCAGACCTTGACCAGCTCGTCGATGGGATGGATCACCAGGCCGGTGGCCAGCTTGCGCCCCACCTTCATCATGTCGTTGTCAAAGGCCGCCACGAAGCGATAGCCCTGCTTGCTGAAGTTCTGGTGGGCCAGCAGCGCGCAACCCAGGTTGCCCATGCCCACGATGGCCAGGTTCCACTCCTTGTTCAGGCCCAGGATCTTCTTGATGTCGAACAGCAGCTCTTTTACGAAGTAACCCACCCCCCGCACGCCGAACTGCCCGAAATAGGCCAGGTCCTTGCGGATCTGGGCCGGATTGACTCCGCACAGGTCGGCCAGGGTCTTGCTGGAGACCACCGGGGTCCCGTCCTCGACCATGCCCTCCAAGGCGCGGGAATAGATTGATAAACGGGTGATGGTGGCGGCGGGGATCTTGAGATACTTCATCGTCGGCCCCAACTGGTTGTGATATCAGGCACATGCATGTGCATAAAAGAGCCGGGCCCGAAGGCCCGGCCCTTCAGGGTGCGACTACAGGGCGATGCCCAGGAACTTGGCCACCGGCTCGGCCAGGGGGTAGGCGTAGAGCAGGATCAGGCAGATGACCAGCGCGTAGATACACAGGGACTCGATCATGGCCAGACCGATCAGCATGGTCACGGTGATCTTGCCCGAGGCCTCGGGGTTGCGGGCGGTGCCCTCGACGGCGCCCTTCACGGCCAGGCCCTGGCCGATGCCGGTGCCGAAGGCCGCGATGCCGATGCCGAAGCCGGCGGCGGTCACGGTGGCGGCGAACAGTTTGGCCGCCTCAGCCATGGCGCCGGGGTCGGCGGCCATGGCCACCGCGGACAGGCCCAGGACGAACAGGCCGGTCAGGGCCGCGGTCAAAGAGAATTTCTTCATCGCAAACTCCTCCATGAAATCGTTACTGTCTGTGCCTTCTTCCGATTGCTTGTCGCAAGCTTGTCGTCGTTTCTAGTGGGCCTCTTCCAGGGCGCCGGCGATGTAGAGCATGGTCAGCAGGCTGAAGATGAAGGCCTGCACGAAGCTGGTGAAGATGCCCAGCATCATCATGGGCAGCGGCGCGAAGAAGGAGCCGGCCAGGATGAACAGGATGGCCACCACCAGGTCCTCGCCCAGGATGTTGCCGAACAGACGGAAGGTCAGGCTGAGGATGCGGCTGAAGTGGCCGATCAGCTCGATGATCAGCATCAGGGGGGCCAGCCACCAGATCGGCCCCATGAAGTGCTTGATGTAGTGCGCGCCATGGTGCTTGATGCCCACGACGTGGGTGGTGAAGAAGACCACCAAGGCCATGGACAGCGGAGTGTTGATGTTGGCGGTGGGCGCGGCCATGCCCGGCACCAGGCCGGACCAGTTCATCAGCAGGATGTAGATGAACAGGGTGGCGATGAGCGGGAAGAAGGGCTTGCCCTCGTGGCCCATCACGTCCAGCATGAAGTCCTCGAAGCCGCCCAGGACCACCTCGAAGAAGTTCTGGCCGCCGCCGGGGATCATCTTGACGGTGCCGATGGCCAGCTTGCCCACGATGATCAGGAAGAGCATGATCAGCCACGAGTAGAGCACGTGGGTGAAGAAATGCACCCCCACCTTGTCGGCCAACCAGGGAAGAATCGCGAACGGGTGTTCCATTTAGACGGCCTCCTTGGATAACTTGCGGGCCTGGCCCACTCCCCACGCCAGGATGGAGAGCATGACCACGCTCAGGCCCACCAACAGGCCCAGCGGCTCCACCCAGCCCTGGCGCATCAGGAAGAAAAGCACCAGGGCGGTGGCGAAGAACCGCAGGTAGTACTTGACCAAAACCTTGCGCAGCGCGCTGGACCGCTCCCGGGGGAGCATGGCCCGGCGCACCGTGATCTCCAGCAGACGGAAGTTGGCCAGGGCGATCAGCCCGCCCACCAGCAGGCTGACCACGCTCCGGGGCGGGGCCACCAGCAGGGCGGCCAGGGTCAACACCGCGAAGGCGACCAGGTTGCCGCGCCACAGCCGGCGCAGCATCCCGTCCTCGGCGGATTCCAGCTTAAGGGGCTTCATGGCCACCTATACCAGCCTCACAGGTACTTCGTCCGCTTCATGATGATGTAGATGTTGCGATACCCGGCCACGATGCCGATGACCAGCCCCACCAGCTTGCCCCAGGGGGCGGTGAAGCCTCCCCAAAGGCCATCCACCCAATATCCCAGGCCGAAACCCATCACCGTGGCCAGGACCATGGCGATGCCCATGGAGCTGACCCGCGCCAGCATGCGCAGGTATTCGCGCGTCTCGTCGCTGAAGAAGCGGCCCAAATCGACCCGCCTTCGGGACCCTGGTCCGGGTCCCAGCCTTGTTCGCGCCCTGTCGTCCGGTTCCGGGCCAAGCGGCTGAAATATCAGCCTCCCACCCCGCTCCACCCCGGCGAAGGACGCCCCCACGCGGCCACCTGCGGCGGTCGAATCTTGCTAACATGCCCACCAAATCAAGTCAATATCTTTTTGCTCGCGCCATCACAAGCGCCGCCCCCGGGTCCGGGGAGGTGGGCCTATCGGCAAGCGATCACGGCCAATGTCCGGTGGTGTGCGGCAATCTTGCCATTTTTCGCCAAAAGAAGCATGCTCTTTTTGGTTGATCCCGCTCTACCTGGAGGCCGCCATGCCCTTTCGCCGCGTTTCGGTGCTTGTCCTGGGCCTGACCGCCCTGATTCTGCTGTTGGCGGTGGACGCCCCGGCCGGTCACCACCACCGCGAGCGCCAGCGCCAGCGCCAGGGCAAGCACTGCCTGCCGCCGGTGACCAGCCCGGCCTATCGCGCCGAGTGCGGGGCCTGTCATTTCGCCTATCCGCCCGCCCTGCTGCCCTCCGGGTCCTGGAGCGCGATCCTGCGAAAGCTGCCGGAGCATTTCGGCGAGCAGGTGGACCTGGACCCGGCCCGGCGGCAGGAGCTGGCCGATTACCTGACCGCCAACGCCGCCGAGCGCTGCGACGCGCGCCTGGCCGACAAGATCATGGCCAGCCTGGGCGGCCAGGCCCCCCTGCGAGTCAGCCAGGTGCCCTACCTGGTGCGCAAGCACCAGGACGACGACCTTCCGGCCGACGCCTTTTCCCGGCCGGGGGTGGGCTCGCTGGCCAATTGCGCCGCCTGCCACACCAGTGCCGAGCAGGGCGATTTCAACGAGCATCGGGTGCGGATCCCCCCCCGTTAGACCTACGACCGTATTCCCCTTTCGGCCGACTTTGGTCTAGAATGCGCCCGGAGCGGCCCCCCGCCTGCCCCGGTAGGGGTGGCCGCGTTCCGGGCGCTCCCACCCCGCGCCGGCCATAGGGGCCGGAAGGAAACCGGACATGCGCGTCCCCCATCGCCAACCCCGCCCGGCCGGCCTGGCCGGCCTGGTCCTGGCCGCCCTGCTGGCGGCGGCCCCCGCCCTGGCCGACGGACCCTCCCGCCCCGCCACCCCGGCCGAACAGGCCTACTACAACCAGGTGATGGCGGTCCTGGCCAAGTCCGCGCCCGCCGCCCCGCCCCCGGGTTGGCAGGAGACCGACCGCACCCAACTCCGAACCCCCGGCTACGTGGGCGAGGGCAGCGAGGAGGACCCCATGGGCCTGGACTATCACGTGCGCTGGAGCGACCTGGCCCGCGCCCGCGAGGCCCAGGAGGCCCAGGTGCAGGCCGGGGCCGAGGTGATGAAGCGGCAGATGGCCCAGCCCTCCACCGCCGCCCAGGAAAGGCGGGTGGAGGCCCTGGCCGCCCAGTTGGGCCAGGCGGTGGAGCGCGGGGACATGGCCACGGTCGCCCGCCTGCAGGGCGAGATGGACCAGCTCTACGACGAGATCAACCGGGTCCAGGGCCAGCGCGACGCCGAGCTCCAGGCGGCCCTGAAGCGCCACCAGGTCAAGGACGTGGAGGCCGGGGTGTCGCTGTTGGTCAACTCGGCGGTGGTGGAGTTCATCGGCCGGGTGGCCAAGGACCAGCCGGTGGCCGGCCTGACCGTCCACCGCCAGGAGGGCGAGGACAATCCCCACCTGGGCTGGCGCGAGGGCTACAGCTGGGTCTTTTTGGGTCCGGGCTGGAAGCTGATGCGCGAGGGCGACCACCAGTACATGGAGTTCACCCCCCGGGCCGGGGTCCCCCACACCACGGTCCAGAACCTGGTGGTGCGGGTCCAGGCCGCGCCGGAGCGGGCCCGGGCCTTGCTGGCGGCCCTGGACTGGTCCGCGCTCAAGGGCCTGATCAAGTAGCGCCCCGGCCGGGGCTTGACCGCCGCCCAGGGCGGGTGCGAGGCTGAAGGCAGGGCGGCCGGCCTGGCCCCCGCCGCCGCCGGAAAGGATCATGGTCATGAGCCAAGCGCCGGTCCTGGTCACCGGGGCCACCGGATACGTGGGCGGACGCCTGGCCCCGCGCCTGCTGGCGGCCGGGGTCCGGGTGCGGGCCCTGGTGCGCAACCCGGCCAAGCTGGCCTGCCGGCCCTGGGCCGCCGACCCCAACCTGGAGCTGGTGAAGGGCGACGTGCAGGACGCCGCCAGCCTCTATCGGGCCTTGCAGGGCTGTCGCGCGGCCTATTACCTCGTCCACTCCATGAACCCGGCCACCAAGGACTTCGCCGCCGCCGACCGCGCCGCCGCCCTCAATCTGGCCGGGGCGGCGGCCGCCGCCGGGCTGGAGCGGATCATCTACCTGGGCGGGTTGACGCCCCAGGACCACCAGATCAGCCGCCACCTGGCCAGCCGGGCCGAGGTGGGGCGCATCCTGGGCGCGGGGCCGGTGCCGCTGACCTGGCTGCGGGCGGCCATGATCCTGGGCTCGGGCAGCGCCTCCTTCGAGATCATGCGCTACCTGGTGGAGCGCCTGCCGCTGATGATCACCCCTTCCTGGGTCCAGAGCCTGGTCCAGCCCATCGCCATCAACGACGTGCTGGGCTATCTGGAGGGCTGCCTGGACCACCCCGGAACGCTGGGCCAGACCCTGGACATCGGCGGGCCGGACGTGCTGAGCTATCGCGAGCTTTTCGCCATCTACGCCCAGGAGGCCGGCCTGCGCCCCCGGCTGATCATTCCGGTCCCCTTTTTCACCCCCAAGCTCAGCAGCTACTGGATCCACCTGGTGACCCCGGTGCCGGCGGCCATCGCCCGGCCCCTGGCCGAGGGGCTCCGCCACAGCGTGGTCTGCCGCGACAACCGCATCCGCGAGTTGATTCCCCGCCAGCTCTCCACCTGCCGCCAGGCCATCCATCGCGCCCTGAACCGGGTGGCCCAGGAGCGGGTGGAGACCTGCTGGATGGATGCCGGCGAGCTGCGGCCGCCGGAGTGGGTGGGCTGCGAGGACGCGCCCTATGCCGGAGGGGCGGTGCTGGAGCTGGGCTACCGGGCCGTCATCGCCGCCCCGCCGGAGACGGTCTGGCCGGCCCTGGCCGGCATCGGCGGCCGCCGGGGATGGTACGCCGGCCAGTGGCTGTGGGCGGCGCGGGGCTGGCTGGATCGCCTGCTGGGCGGGGTGGGACTGGCGCGGGGACGGCGCGATCCACGCCAGCTCTGGGTGGGCGACGCCCTGGATTTCTGGCGGGTGCTGGCGGTGGACCCGCCCCGGCGGCTGTTGCTCTGGGCCGAGATGAAGGCCCCGGGCCAGGCGGTGCTGGACCTGCGCCTGGCCCCGGCCGGAGAGGGGGCCTGCGAGCTCCGCCTGGTGGCCCGCTTCCTGCCCCGGGGCCTGGCCGGCCTGCTCTACTGGCGGGCGGCCCTGCCCCTGCACCGCCATATCTTCCCGGCTCTGCTCAAGGCCCTGGCCCAAGGCCTGGACCGGCCCCTGACCGCCCCGCCTCAGGCATTCGACCCGGCCGCCGAGCGGGCCTGCCGCCTGCCGGCCGGCTGAGCCCGCCTCGGAGGGAGGAGCCCCCGCCTAGAACTGGAACCACTCCTTGAGTTTGTCCACCAGGGCCGGGGCGGTCTTCTCGGTCAGGTTGATGGCGTCGCGCTTGCGGAAGACGCCCTTGGTCTTCTGGTAGCGGCGCAGGCCGGCCTTGGGCGGGCCGAACTCGCCGTTCTTGTCGCGCTCGCGGTAGAGAAACAGGATGGTGGTCCAGCCGCCGCGGTTGAGGATCAGCTTGTCCAGCTGCTCCACCACCACTTCGCCGTCCTCTTCGTACTCGATGGATAGATCGTCGATCTCGCTGGCCATGGCTCGCGCTCCCGGGTGTCGGTGGTCAGGGTTGTTGGGTGGGGGGACTATAACCCCCGGCCGGGCTCCAGGCCAACCCCCTACTTGAAGCGCTGCTTGTCCTCCTCCAGGGCTTCGACGATGGCCAGGTTGATTTCCGGCAGCTTCCACATGATCCGCTCCCAGGAGGGCAGGTGGCGCACCTCCAGGGACTGGTCGCGCAGCTTGGCCTCCAGCTCCAGGATGGTCTGCTGCAGGCCCTGGTCCACGAAGGGCTTGAACTCGGGGTGGGTGGCGGTGAAGCGCAGCATCTTCTCGGCCATGTGGGCCGGGCTGGTCAGGTAGTCGGCCGTCTGCACGATGGCCTTGGACAGCACCTGGTAGACCATGTGCTCCTCGGCGTCGCGGTCGTAGGCCAGGCCGTTGAACTCGGCGTTGTCGCTGTAGCGCTTGATGGTGTCCTCGGCGATGGACTCGTAGGTCAGCGCCAGGTCGCGGAAGAACTCCTCGCCCACCTCCAGGCCCTCCTCCACGATCAGGGCGTGCAACAGGGTGGTGATGATGTCCAGGCTCATGCGGTGCAGGCCGGCGCTGGGGTCGTCGGAGGAGACCCGCTGGTGCTTGTGGTCGAAGCCCCGGCGGGTGAACTCCACCTGGGCCACCTGGGGGGCCTTGCGGAAAACCTCGATCAGGGTGAAGATCTCCACCCCCCAGTCCAGGGCGTAGCGCATCTTCTTGAGCAGCCACATGTCGGCCACCACCTCGCCCGAGAGCTGGTAGTCGAAGCTGAGCAGGAAGTCCACCAGACGCAGCATCTTCTCCTCGTTGGTGTCGGTGAACTTGCGCTTGAGCGAGATCAGAAGCGGGTCCAGCAACAGGCGCTTGACCCGGCCGAACATGCGGCTGCCGTCCCAGCGGGCGTAGTAGGCCTTGGCGAAGGGGTAGTTGTGGCAGAGCACCGGAAAGAACAGCCGGTCCAGCTGGCGGCGCTGGAAGGTGCGGATGTCGGCGTCCAGCAGGCCCACCGCGGTGGCCCCCAGGGCGATGGCCACCCCGAAGCCCAGGAAAACGTTGCGCCCCTTGCCCCGGCGGGAGAGGTCGAAGCCGGCCCCGCCCAGTTGATCGTAGATGCTGGTCATGGCCGGGCCGTCGTTCCACTGGATGACGTAATTGATCAGTCCGGCGTCGTCCAGGATGGCCTTGCAGTCGCGCACCTCGGCCTCGCTGGCCGCGTCCAGGCCAAAGATGACGTGGGCCAGGTAGTCGGCCTCGGCCAGTTGGCGCACGATGTTCTCGAAGACCGGGCGGCTTTGGGGGTGGGTGAACTCGCTGGCCAGGGCCGGCACGATCAGCACCGGTTTTTTCCAGCGCGCGGCGGCCTTCAGGCGCTCGCCGAGGTCCTGGGTCTCCTGCAACAGGTAGTAGGTGGTCACCCGGGAATGGGTCTGGGCGAAGCTGGGCATGGGTCGCTCTCCTTGGCCGCCGACCAAGGGGGCGGGCCGGCGGCGGTTAAGCTTAGCTATGTCCCCAATAGCGGTGGGTCGCCCCCCGGTGGGTCGGCCGGAGGGCGGGTGCGTCCTTTCCCGCTGGCGGCCGTCGCGCTGGGCGCGGGGCCGGGATCGAGATTGCGCGCGTGATGGTGCGGCGGGATGGCGCGCCGACGAGACGAGGGGGCAAGGACCTCAGTCCTCGCCCTCTCCATTATGCCCATGCCGCTCGTCCTTGGCCAGGGCCGCGGCCCGGGTCAGGGCTTTTTGCCCAAAACGGTCGCAGACCGCGTCCTCGGCCGCGGCCAGGGCCTTGCCCCGGGCCAGGCGGCGGTCCTCGAAAAGGCCGGGCTGCCCCTGGCCGGCCGGGGCCAGCCCGGCCAGGCCCACCCCGATCAGGCGGAAGGGACCCGGGGAGGGGTAGTTGTTGAGCAGGCCCAGGGCGGTGGCGTAGATGATGGCGGTGTCGGCCCCGGGGCGGGCCAGGCTGGCCCGGCGGGTGACCAGGCGGAAGTCGGCGTGGCGCAGCTTCAGGACCACCGTGCGCCCCTCCAGGCCCTCGTGACGCAGGCGACGGCCCAGCTTCTGGCAAAGGGCCAGGAGGTGGGCGGCCAGGGCCTCGCGGTCGGCCAGGTCCTGGTGGAAGGTGGTCTCGTGCGAGAGCGACTTGGCCTCGCGCTCCGGGCGCAGCTCGGCGCTGTCGCGGCCGTGGGCCAGCTCCCACAGCCTCAGGCCGAAGGCCCCCCACATCCGCTCCAGGCGCTCGGCCCCCAGGGCGCGCACCTCGCCGAGCCGGGTCAGACCCATGGCCCGGAGCCGCTCCTGGGACTTTTGGCCCACCCCCGGCACTTCCCTCAGCTCCACCGTGGCCAGGAACGCCTCCAGGTCGGTCACCACGGTCAGGCCGTCGGGCTTGTCGCGGTCGCTGGCGATCTTGGCCAGAAAGCGCACCGGGGCCAGGCCCACCGAGCAGGTCAAGCGGGTGACGTTGTGGACCGCCGACTTGATGGCCCGGCCGGCGGCCTCGGGTCCCGCCCGCATCACCGGCGCGCCCTTGAGGTCCAGGTAGGCCTCGTCCACGCTGACCTGCTCCACCACCGGGGTGAAGGAGGCCAGCACCTCCATCACCACCCGGCTGATCTGGCGGTAACGGTCCATCCTCACAGGCAGAAACACGCCCTGGGGACAAAGACGGCGAGCCAGGCCCAGGGGCAGGGCCGAGCGCACCCCGAAGGCCCGGGCCTCGTAGGAGGCGGCCGAGACCACCCCCCGGGCCCCGCCGCCCACGATCACCGGCCGGCCGGCTAGCTCCGGTCGGTCCAGCACCTCCACCGAGGCGTAGAAGGCGTCCATGTCAACGTGGGCCAGCAAGCCTCCACTCCCGGCCTGCCAGTTTCGGCATCGCGCACCGACAGGCGAAACGCGGCCATGTCCCGGCTTGCGCCTTTGCGAAAAACGTGTTAGCTTCCCAGCGGCTAATGATCCCCCATCCCCGCGAATGAGAGGCCAACCTTGGTGGTTTTGCCCCAAGACGCCAATCCCGCCAGCCGGCCGGGCGCGCGCAACCTGCAATGCCCCTATTACGTCTTTTGCCTGGACATCGCCGCGGCCAACCTCTGGGCCGACTTCACCTGCGAATTTTGTTTCTACCGCAAGTGCAAGCAGGCCACCAACATCGAGGAGCTGGACCTCTGCGCCCCGGGTTGGGAGGACATCTGGGGCGGCAGCGGCTAGCCAACCCCGATCAGCCCGCGTTGTCAAGGGGTTGGCCCGGGTGGTCCCCCCGGTCGGCGGGGGGCCCCGCCTAGCCCCGGGGGAAGCGCCGGGCGCAGGCGGCCTGGATCAGCCCGTGCAGGGCCGGCGCGGCCGCCACCACGTCCCCTCGCCACAAGGCCTGGCCACCCCCGGCGAAATCGCTGACCACCCCCCCGGCCTCGGCCACCAGGAGCAGGCCGGCGGCCAGGTCCCAGGGCTTGAGCCCCATCTCCCAGAATCCTTCCGCCCGCCCGGCGGCCACGTAAGCCAGGTCCAGGGCCGCGGCCCCGGCCCGGCGCACCCCGGAGACCTGTTGGAACAGCTCGGCGAAGAGCGCCAGGTAGTCGTCCAGGCGGCCCTTGTCCCGAAAGGGAAAGCCGGTCAAGAGCAGGCTCTGGCCGGGGTCGGCCTGGCCGCTGACCCGGATCGGCCGCTCCCCCAGCCAGGCCCCGCCCCCGGCCAGGCCCCAGAACTCCTCGCCCCGGGTGACGTCCACGATCACCCCGGCCGCGGGCCGGCCGTCCACCAGCGCGCCCACGCTCACCGCCACGTGGGGGATGCCGTGGATGAAGTTGGTGGTGCCGTCCAGGGGGTCCACCACCCACAGCACGCCCGCCTTGGCCTCGGGCGGGGGATAGGCCCCGGCGTCCTCCTCGGCCAGGATGGCGTGGTCGGGGTGGCGGGCGCGGATGACCCCCAGCACCGCCGCCTGGCTGGCCCGGTCGGCGTTGGTGACGAAATCGAAGCTGGACTTGGCCTCGACCGCCAACCGGCCGCCCCACAATCCCCGCAGACACTCGGCCCCGGCCGCCGCCGCGGCCCGGGCGCTGGCCAACAAATCATTTTCCATGCGCCATCTTCCTGCCAACCCCTTGGTTTTCCCCCCGGCTGTGCTATAAGATAGCCCGAAACCCGCGCTGGCGACACCTGGGAGACGCATTTATTACCGTGGACGAACTCCGCGACCACACCACGCAGTTGGACCCGTCCGAGAGCCTGCCGGCCCCCGAGCCCCGCATCGTTCCCCGGGCCGAACACGGCATCAGCCGCAAGAACATCGACCCCGAGGCCCTGAAGGTGCTCTATCGCCTCCAGCGCCACGGCTACACCGCCTACCTGGTGGGCGGCAGCGTGCGCGATCTCCTCCTGGGCCGGCGGCCCAAGGACTTCGACGTGGGCACCGACGCCCACCCCAGCCAGGTCCACCGCCTGTTCCGCAACAGCCGCGTCATCGGCCGCCGCTTCCGCCTGGTCCAGGTCTTCTTCTCCCGCGACAAGCTGATCGAGGTCAGCACCTTCCGCAAGCTGGCCGACCCGGCCGACGACGCGGTGCTCCAGGCCAACAACACCTTCGGCACCCCGGCCGAGGACGCCCTGCGCCGCGACCTGACCATCAACGCCCTGTTCTACAACATCGCCGACTTTTCGGTGGTGGACTACGTGGACGGCCTGGCCGATCTCCAGGCCGGACGCATCCGAGCGGTGGGCGACGCCGAGGTGCGCTTCCACCGCGACCCGGTGCGGGTGCTGCGGGCCATCCGCCACGCCGCGCGCACCGGCTTCAGCCTCACCCCCGAGACCCTGGCCGCGGTGCACCACCATCGGGGCGAACTGTCGGTCTGCCCCACCAGCCGCATCCGCGACGAGCTGATGCGCGACCTCAAGGGCGGGGCGGCGGCGGCCTGGCTGGAGCTGGCCCACGCCACCGGCGTGCTCTACAGCCTGTTGCCCACCCTGGAGCCGGCCTATGGCTCGGTCGACAGCCCCTGGCGGGCGGCGGCCGCCGCCAACCTGGCCCGGGTGGACGCCGCCGTGGCCCAGGGCCAGCCCCCGGACGACCCGGCGGTGGTGGGCGCGCTGTTGTGGCCGGCCCTGGAGCTGGCCTCCCAGGGGCGGGAGTTCACCCCCGGGCGCGGCGGCCGGGTGGGCTGGCAGCTCTGGGTGCGCCAGGCCCTGCCCGAGCTGGCCGCGCCGGTGGCCTTCGCCAAGCGGGTGATGGAGCGGGCCTGCCAGGCCGCCGGCCTGATGAGCTATCTCACCCTGGCCGAGCCGGGCCTGCGCCTGCCCAAGAAGATTGCTCAAAAAGGCTACTTCGCCGAAGCCCAGGACCTGGCCCGGCTGCTGGGCCAGGATCTGCTGGCCGCCTTTGGCGGAGAGAGGCCGCCCGACCCCCAACGCCGCCGCTCCCGTCGCCGGCGGCCCCGCCACCGGCGCAAGAACGGCGCGCCCGCCGCTCCGGACGCGTCCTAGCCGGTCCGCGCCCGAGCCCGAGCCCAAGAAAAGATCAACCTCCCCGACCGCGCCCCGCTTCCCGCTTCAAAACCGGGTTCCGGATTTGGCATAATGGCCGGACCCACCTGTCTTGCCCAAGACCACCAGGCGGGCCGGCCGGGCCTTGTCCCCGCGCCGGCCGCGAGGGGCATTCATGGCCGACCCGATCACCTTCGCCGAACCCCGGACCATCCCCCAGATGCTGATGAACCGCGCCGCCGAGCTGGGACCGCGCACCGCCATGCGGGTCAAGGAGCTGGGCCTGTGGCGCGACATCTCCTGGGCCGAATACGGCCGCCGCGCCGGCCTGGCCGCCCAGGGGTTCATGGCCCTGGGCCTCGACCCCGGCGACACCGTGGCCGTCATCGGCGAGAACTGCCCGGAGTGGCTCATCGCCGACATGGGGGCCATGGCCGCCGGCGGGGTGACGGTGGGCATCTACACCACCAACGCCGCGGTGGAGGTCCAGTACATCCTCCACCACTCCGAGGCCAAGATCTTCGTGGTGGAGAACGAGGAGCAGCTGGACAAGGCCCTCCAGGTCCGCGACCAGTGCCCCCACCTGGCCAAGATCGTGGTCATCGACACCGAGGGCCTGCGCCATTTCCGCGACCCCATGGTCATCGACTTCGAACAACTCCTGGCCCTGGGCCAGGAATACGGCCAGGCCCACCCCCAGGACCTGCGCCAGCGCCTGGATTCGCGCGGCCCCGACGACCTGGCCCTGCTCATCTACACCAGCGGCACCACCGGCCCGCCCAAGGGGGCCATGCTCAGCCACCACAACGTGCTCTGGACCACCCAGGCCCTCCGCCAGGCGGTGCCGGTCTTCGCCGAGGACGAGCTGTTGTCCTTCCTGCCGCTGTCCCACATCGCCGAGCGCATGTTCAGCGTCTACATGCCCCTGGCCTTCACCTACACCATCAACTTCATCGAGAACACCGACACCGTCACCGACAACGTGGTGGAGATCAGCCCCACCGTCTTCTTCGCGGTGCCGCGCATCTGGGAGAAATACGCCAGCACCATCGCCATCAAGATGAAGGACGCCACCTGGCTGAAACGCCAGGTCTTCGGCCTGGCCCTGGCCGTGGGCCGCAAGCGCGCCCTGGCCCGCCTGAGCCCCGGGGGTGTCCCGGCCGGGCTCCGGCTGGCCTTCGCCATGGCCCATTTCGCGGTCTTCAAGAAGCTCAAGGAGCGCCTGGGCTTCGAGCGGGTGCGGGTGGCCATCAGCGGGGCCGCCCCCATCAGCCCCGACGTGCTGCGCTTCTACCACGCCATCGGGGTGCCCCTGCGCCAGGTCTATGGCCAGACCGAGGACACCGGCCCCACCAGCATCCACCAGGGCGACATCATCGAGGCCGACAACGTGGGCCCGGCCATCCCCGGGGTGGAGATCGCCATCAGCGAGGACGGCGAGATCCTGGTGCGGGGGCCCAACGTCTTCCTGGGCTACTACAAGAACCCCGAGGCCACCGCCGATACCCTGGAAGGCGGCTGGCTGCACTCCGGCGACGTGGGCGAGCTGGACGGACGCGGCTTCCTCAAGATCACCGACCGCAAGAAGGACCTGATCATCACCAGCGGCGGCAAGAACATCGCCCCCCAGAACCTGGAGAACCAGCTCAAGTTCAGCCCCTACATCAACGACGCGGTGGTGATCGGCGACCAGCGCAAGTTCCTCTCGGCCCTCATCTTCATCGACGAGGACAACGTGGTCAAATACGCCCAGGAGAACAAGATCCCCTTCACCACCTACCACAGCCTGACCCAGGCCAGGGAGGTGGTGGACCTGATCCAGGAGGAGGTGGACAAGATCAACCAGACCCTGGCCCGGGTGGAGCAGATCAAGAAGTTCACCATCCTGCCCAAGAAGCTCCTGGAGGAGGACGGCGAGGTCACCCCGACCATGAAGATCAAGCGCAAGTACATCAACCAGACCTACAAGGATCTGATCGACGCCATGTACAAAGGCTAGGTCGCGTGCCGCGACGGGCGTACACGGGTCGGGTGGCCGGGTGCCCCCGGCAGGGCGTATACGGGTCGGGGGACGCCCGCCTTCGCCCGGGCCTCGCCCGCTCCCGTAGGTCGCGTGCCGCGACGGGCGTATACGGGTCGGGGGACGCTGGTCCTTCGAATGATCCTCGCCCGCTCCCGTAGGGGCCTCGCGCCAGAAGGCCAATACGGGCGGGGATAAACCCCGCCCCTACGAAATTATAAGAAATTTCCGCATGTTCTTCGTAGGGGCGGGGTTTGTCCCCGCCCGTGTTTTTCTCCTCCTCCTGCCCTCCCCTCCCACCACGCGGCCCACCAACGCCGGTTTTCTCCCCTCCCCCCACCAGCCGCCCCCCGCGCCCAGGCCCGGGCTGCCTCGCGACGCACCGGCACGGCCTCTCCCTCCATGACGGCCCGGTGATGGGCCCGCGAGAGCCTGACACAGCCCCTCGCCCGCCCTGGCCCCGCATCGCAGGCACGACGACCCGAGGCCAGAGGCCGCGTGCCGCGGCGGCCAGATACGGGTCGGGTGGCGCTGGAGCTTGCCCGGACCTCGCGCGCTCCCGTAGCTGCCTCGCGCGGGGGGCAGGATAACCGCCCTCGCATCACCGTTTGCTCGATTGCCCTGGTGGTTGGCGGCCACCACGGGAAGGAAGGCCAATCCGGGGGAGAAAAGAGATCGCTTCGTCGCTGACGGCTCCTCGCGATGACAAAGGCGGAAGCGGGGATAAATTCGGAAGGTCGCTTCGTCGCTAGCGCTCTTCGCGCTGGCAGAGAGAAGAATGATCGTCGCGCCACCGGACGAGGCCTCGCGCTGACAGAGGCGGGGCGGACGTCATGCCGTATCACGCAGCCTCGCGCCGCGACCGCTCGCGGCTGACGCCGCCGGGCCACATAGGAATTGTCCCGGCCACCCAGACGAGGCCAAAGGCGGGAAACGCCAAAGCGAGGAGGGCCGGAGATTGCCGCGTCGCCCCAAAGGGGCTTCTCGCCACGACAAATACGAGGAGATCGCCACGTCGCCCGGTGGCTCCTCGCGATGACGGGGGCGGGGAAAGGAAAAAGGCGGAGAGGAAAAAATACGGGAGTATGAATTCGGAAGGTCGCTTCGCCGCCTGACGTCCATCGCGATGAGGGCTGTATTAATGGCCGCTGGATGCCGCGCCGCCGATGCTGGCGCGAGGGCGGCCGCCGGGCCGTGGACGCCCGCCGGGGCCTGGCCTTGGCCCGGACGCGCCCGGGGTTCGGCTCAGGGGTGGTGAGCCTGGCGCGGCCCCTGGAAGACCACCCGGCCCTGGTCCAGGGCCAGGAGGTTGGTCACCGCCTCGGGCAGGTCCTCGTCGTGATGGGTGACCACCACCAGGGAGACGCCGGAGTCGGCCAGGCGATCCAGGAGCGCCCCCACCCGCTGGCGCGAGCCGGGGTCCAGGCCGGCGAAGGGCTCGTCCAGGAGCAGCAGGGCCGGCCGGGTGACCATGGCCCGGGCGATCAAGAGCCGGCGTAGCTCGCCATAGGACAGCTCGGTCACGTCCCGCTCCGCCAGGTGGGCCAGCTCCAGGCGCTCCAGCCAGGACCGGGCCGCGGCGGTCTGGCCGGGGGTGGCCGGGGCGTTGAGGCCCACGCTGCCGGTGAAGCCGCTGATCACCGTCTCCAGGCCGGTCTGGGGGTGGTGGTGCCAGGAGTGCAGGTCGGCCGAGACCAGGCTGATGCGCTGGCGCAGCTCCCAGACGCTGGGGCGTTGGTCCTGGCCGAACCAGCGCACCTCGCCCCCCAGGGCCGGCAGCAGATCGCCGATCAAAAGGCGCAGCAAGGTGGTCTTGCCCGCGCCGTTGGGTCCCAGCACCGCCCAGCCCTGGCCGGGCGCGATCTCCCAGTCCAGGCGGGCCAGCACCGGCTGCTGGTCCAGGCAGGCCTCCACCCCCCGCAGGCGCACCAGCCAGGGGGTCGCCAGGGCCGGGCTGGGGCCGGGGGGAGCCGGCGGCGGGGCCGGGAGGGCGGACCCGGCGCGGGCCGGGTCGCCCGGCTCCGGGCCGGGGATCAGGGGCGGGGCCGCTTGCCGGGGGCCTTGCCAGACGATGCGCCCGTCGGCCAGGCGCAGCAGGTGGGTCAGGCAGGGCAGCAGCTCGTCCTCGCGGTGGGAGGCCACCACCAGACCCATGCCCTGGGCCACCCGCCGGGCCAACAGGCCCAGCACCCGGGGCCGGGTCCGCCGGTCCAGGTCCTCGCAGCCCTCGTCCAGGAAAAGCAGGGCCGGCTCGGCCACCAGGGCCCGGGCGATCAGCGCCCGCTTCATCTGCCCGCGCGACAGGCGCAACAGCGGCTGGTCGGCCAGGTGGGCCAGGTCCAGCTCGGCGATCAGCTCCCGCGCCCGGGCCCGCTGGGCCGGGCCGATCTCCCGATAGAGGTAGGCGGTGTCGCCGAACCCGGCGCAGACGGTGTCCAAGAGCGACAGGTTCCAGTCCCGGCGGCGGTAGAGCTCCATCAGCTCGGCCGAGATCAGGCGCGAGGCGGCGCGCATGGCCAGGGGGCTGGCCTCGGGGGCTCCCTCCAGGCCGTAGAGCCGGCGGCCCTGGTCCGGGGCCGGCCAGATCTCGCCTCGGATCAGGCGCAGGAAGGTGCTCTTGCCCGCGCCGTTGGCCCCCACCACCCCCCAGGCCTGGCCCGGCTCCATCCGCCAGGTGAGGCCGGAGAGCACCTGGCGTCCGCCCCGTCGATAACCCACCTTGTCCAGCGCGACCAGCGCCGCCCGCTCGCTCATGCCTGGCGTTCCGTCCCGTGGCTCGGCCCCCTGGCCGGTGAAAGCGCGCGGCCCCTTGGCCCGGGGCCGCGCTTCCAGTGGTACCAGGCCGGCGGCCGCCGCGCCAGGGCGGGGCGGCCGATCCGAGGCGGCGATGCGGGAGCCGACCGTCGATCGCCCCTTGGGGGCCTCGGCGGGGTCATGCTATCCTGAAAGTCCCCGCGGAAAGCCTTCACTATCGGAGTCGCGCCATGTCCCCTTCCTGGATGGACCTCTTCCGCCACCGCGAGGCCTGCCGCCTGCTCACCCCCCTGACCGGCCCCCAGGCCCGGCGCTACCACGTCTTCAAGCACTATCTCAACTTCAACCACGCGGCCCTGAGCGCCCTGGCCGAGCTGGAGCAGGCCTACTACGGCGGCCGGCCCTTCACCCCGGCCTGGGCCCGGCGCAAGTACGAGGAGCTGGTGGAGGCGGTGCTGGGGGCGGTCTACACCCTGGGCCAGCTCAGTGGCCAGGAGCCGCCGGAGCTGGCCCAGCTGGTGCTGGACCTGGACCAGGCCATCGCCGCCATCCTCACCCCCGAGCACCCGCCCCTGGAGGCCCCGCTGGTCATCCCCTTCGGGCGCATCCAGGCCGACCATCGCCCCCTGGTGGGCTCCAAGGCCTGCAACCTGGCCCTGATCCAGGGCCGGCTGGGCCTGCCCGCCCCGCCCGGCTTCGCGGTCACCGCCGCGGCCAGCGAGCTTTTCCTGCGCGACAACGGCCTGGAGGTCTTCATCGAGCGCCAGCTGGCCGAGGTGGAGCCCGACGACTCGCGCGGCATCGAGCGGGTGGGCATCGCCATCCGCCAGCGCATCATCTACGCCTCCCAGATGCCGGCCCGGTTGGAGGCCGAGATCCTGGAGGCCCACGACGTCCTGGCCCAGGATTTCGGACCCGGCCTGCGCCTGGCCATGCGCTCCAGCGCCATCGGCGAGGACACCGAGGCCAGCTTCGCCGGCCAGTACGAGACGGTGCTCAACGTGACTCGCGAAAATCTTTCCCTGGCCTATCGCCAGGTGTTGGCCAGCAAGTACGCCAGCCGGGCCATCGCCTACCGCCTGCGCCGGGGCCTGGACGACCGCGAGACCCCCATGGCCGTGGCCGGGGTGGTGATGCTCAACCCCCGGGCCGCCGGGGTGCTCTACACCCGCGATCCCGCCGCGCCCCAGGCCGAGCAGATGCGCCTGAACGCGGTCCTGGGCCTGGGCGAACAACTGGTCTCCGGCAGCGCCTCGCCCGACCTGCTGCTCATCTCCCGCGACGGCCGGGACATCATCGAGCGCAACGTCAGCCTCAAGACCACCCGTCTGGTCAACCTGCCCCAGGGCGGCACCGCCATCGAGGAGGTGCCGCCGGCCCAGCAGTTCGAGCCCTCCCTGGAGGACGGCGACGCCCAGACCCTGGCCGGTTGGGGTCTGCGCCTGGAGGAGCGCTTCGGCGGGCCGCAGGACGTGGAATGGGCCCTGGACCAGGAGGGGCGCCTGTTCATCCTGCAATCGCGCCCCCTGGAGCTGGCCCGGCCCCGGGCCGAGGCCGGCCCGGTGGCCCGGGACTACGCCGGCCATCCGGTGCTGCTCTTCGGCGGCCGGGGGGCCTCGCCGGGCATCGCCACGGGTCCGGTCTGCGTGGTGGGCGGGGTGGACGACCTGGACCAGGCCCCGGACGGATGCATCCTGGTGGCCCCCACCGCCGCCCCGGACCTGGCCCGCCTGGCCGGCCTGGTCAAGGGCCTGATCACCGAGGTGGGCAGCGTCACCAGCCACCTGGCCTCGGTGGCCCGCGAGTTCGGCATCCCGGCCCTGTTCGACGCCCCCCAGGCCACCAGCCGCCTGGCCGACGGCCAGAACGTGACCCTGTGGGCCGATCAGCGCCTGGTCTACGAGGGGGTGGTGGACGAGCTGGTGCGCCAGGCCGCGCCGGTCCGCAACCTGATGGTGGAGAGCCCGGTCCACCGCCGCCTGCGCCGGGTGCTGGACCTGGTCTCCCCCCTCAACCTCACCGACCCCGACCAGGCCAACTTTCGCCCCCAGGGTTGCCGCACCTATCACGACGTGGTGCGCTACACCCACGAAAACGCGGTCAAGGCCATGTTCGAGCTGGGCCAGGGCAACCTGGCCGCGGCGGACGCGGTCAAGTTGACCAGCACCGTGCCCATGGACGTGCGCCTGATCGACCTGGGCGGCGGCCTGGCCGAGGGACTGACCACCTGCGACACCATCACCCCCGGCCATATCCGCTCCCTGCCCTTCCAGGCCTTGTGGCGGGGCCTGAGCCACCCGGGGGTGAATTGGACCAGCAGCGTGCCGGTGAACCTGCGCGGCATGGTCAGCCTGATGGCCGGCGGCGGCTCGGCGGGCGGGGTCTCGGAGCTGGGCTCGGCCAGCTATGCCCTCATCTCCCGGGACTACCTGAACTTCAGCGCCCGCTTCGGATATCATTTCAGCAACCTGGATTGCCTGTGCGGCGAGAACCCCACCCAGAACTACCTGAGCCTCCAGTTCGCGGGCGGGGCCGGCGACTACCACGGCCGGGCCTTGCGGGTGCAGTTCCTCTCCGAGGTGCTTTCGCGCCTGGGCCTGAAGGTGACCATCAAGGGCGATCTGCTGGAGGCCCACCTGGGCGACTTCGACCGCGCGGGCATGAGCGAGCGCCTGGACCAGGTGGGCCGCCTGTTGGCCTCCAGCCGCCTGCTGGACGTGGGCCTGGCCAACCCCGGCCAGGTCCAGCGCCTGGTGGAATCGTTCTTCAACAAGGATTACGACTACCTGTCCCTGGCCGAGAGCCGGGAGCTGAGCGACTACTACCTGCCGGTGGGCAACTGGAGCCCGGCCGAGGAGGACGGCCGCCAGTGTCTGTTGCAGGACGGCGCCCCCTGGCGCACCGGGCTCTCGACCGGCATCGCCGGCCTGGCCACCAAGCTGCTGGGCGAGCGCTACTACGACTTCCTGGACCACGTCGCGGCCTACCATTACTTTCCCCTGGCGGTGAAGAAGGCCAGCCGCATGGCCGACGGCCAGGTCAGCTGCCGGGTCAAGACCGTGGGCGGGATGATCGACCGCGCCGGGGGCCTGGCCTTCGGCCTGCGGGATATCGGCAACTTCTACGTCTGGCGGCTCAACGCCCTGGACCAGAACCTGGTGCTCTACGAGTTCGTCAACGCCAAGCGCCAGGAACTGGCTCGGGTGCGCCAGCCCCTGCAATCCGGGCGCTGGTACACCCTCAAGGTGGAGATCCAGGGTCCCCGGGTGCGTTGCTTCCTGGACCACGAGATGCTCCTGAACTACGTGGCCGCCGCCCCGGCGCGGGGCTTCGTCGGCCTTTACGCCAAGGCCGACTCGGTGACCTATTTCTGCGACCTGACCCAGGGCGCGCGCTGACTCCTCCCCGTCCCTCCGGCCCCCGGGCGCGGGCCGGAGGGGGCCAGCCCCCCGCCCCCTGGCCGCAGCCTGGCCGGCCTTTTTCCACCAGCGCGGGTCGCGCGGGATTGTGTAATCATTTATTGTTAGTATAAAATATTGTTCATTAGCTTGATCGTGATTGGGAATGGTCACCAGGTTCGCGCCGGGGGGAGCATGTCCGCATTCGGCTTCGCAGCCCTGTCCATCAAGTGGCGCATCGCCGCGCCCCTGATCGTCTCCAGCCTGCTGATGGCCGGCGTCGGCGGCGCTTATCTCCATTGGCAGCGCATGGACAGCCTGGAGCGGACGGCGGTGGGCGACCTGGCCGGCCGGGCGGCCGCGGTGCGCGAGACCATCGCCGCCCGGGGCCGCCAGGCCCTGGCCCTGGCCCAGTTCCTGGCCGCCCAGCCCCAGGTGCGCCAGGCCATGGCGGACCAGGACGTCGCCGCCCTGAGCCGGCTGACCCTGGCCGCCTTCCAGGCCAGCCGCAAGCAGCTGGGCATGGCCCAGTTGCAGTTCCACCTGCCCCCGGCCACCAGCCTGTTCCGCGCCCACCAGCCGGCCAAGCATGGCGACGACCTGTCGTCCTTCCGCCAGACCGTGGTGCGGGTCAACCGCGACCGCCAGCCGGTGGTGGGGCTGGAGGTGGGGGTGGGGGGCGCGGGGGTCCGGGGGGTGGCCCCGGTGGCCGAGGGCGACCGCCACCTGGGCAGCGTGGAGTTCGGCGCGGCCCTGGATGACGAATTGCTCAGGGAGATCAAGGCCGAGCAGGGCCATGACCTGGAGATTCTGGCCCCGGACGCCAAGGGCGGCTTCCAGGCCTGGGCCAGGACCACGGACCTGGACCTGGGGGCGGAGGGCGCGGCGGAGCTGAAGAAGGTGCTGGCCGGCGGCCAGCCGCTCTGGCGGTCGCTGGATTGGCAGGGGCGGGACCTGCTGGTCTACCTGGCCGCGCTCAAGGACTACCAGGGGCAGCCGGTGGCGGTGATGGTCCTGCCCCTGGACCAGAGCCAGGTCCTGGCCCAGGCCCGGCGCGAGATCTGGGCCGGCTGGGGCGCGGCCGGGCTGTTGGTGCTGCTGTTGGCGGTGGCGAGCCTGCTAACCGCCCGCGCCATTGGCAACGCCCTGCGCCGGGTGGCGACCCGCCTGGGCGACTCCGCCCAGGCCGTCACCCAGACCGCCCGGCGGTTGGGCGGGGCCAGCCGGGCGCTGGCCGCCCAGGCCGGCCAGCAGGCGGCGGACCTGGAGCAGGCCTCGGCCGCCCTGGAGCAGATCGCCGGCCAGGGCCGGAGCAACGCCGAGCGCACCGGCATGGCCATCGTCTCCCGCCAGCGGGCCGAGGAGGCCCTAGCCCAGGCCGAGGCCATGATGGGCCAGGTGGTGGGAGCCATGGAGCGCATCAAGTCCACCGGCGACCAGACCGCGCGCATCGTGCGGGCCATCGACGAGATATCGTTCCAGACCAACCTGTTGGCCCTGAACGCGGCGGTGGAGGCCGCCCGGGCCGGCCAGGCCGGGGCCGGTTTCGCGGTGGTGGCCGGCGAGGTGCGCAACCTGGCCCAGCGCGCGGCCCAGGCCGCCGGGGACACCCAGGGCCTCCTGGCCCAGTCCCAGGAGGAGATCAACCAGGGGGTGGGCCTGGTGGAGCGCACCGGCCAGGCCTTCCAGGAGGCGGCCCGCCACAACCAGGAGTTGGCCGCGCTGGTGCAGGGCCTGGCCGACGCCGCCCAGGAGCAGGCGGTGGGCACCGACCAGGTCAACCGGGCGGTGACCAGCCTGGACGGCGCGGTGCAGGCCAACGCCGGCCAGGCCCAGGAAAGCGCCGAACTGAGCCGGGGCCTGCAGGAGCGCGCCCATCAGATGTCCGGCCTGGCCGGGGAGTTGCAGGCCCTGGTCCTGGGCGGGCGCCGGGCGGGCGCCGCCCCCGCGCCGCCGGAAACCCAGGCCCTGCCCGCCCCGCCGCTAGGTCCGCCCCGCCGCTAGGTCCGCCCCGCCGCCCCGACCGCGCCCTCCGGCTCCGGCAGCCAGAGGTGGAAAGTGGTGCCCTGGCCCGGGCGGCTCTCGAACCAGATGCGTCCGCCGTGGGCCTCCACCGCCATCTTGCAGAAGGTCAGGCCCAGCCCGGTGCTGGTGCGCGGGTTGTTGGTCTCATGGGCCTGGGTGAACTTCTGAAAGATGCGGTCCTGGTACTTTTCCGGGATGCCGCTGCCGTTGTCCGCCACCCAGATCAGGCTGCCGCCGGCCTGGTCGTCCCGGCCCGGCCGCGCCCCCAGCAGGATGCGCCCGCCCTCGGGGGTGTGGTTCAGGGCGTTGGTCAAAAGGTTCTGCAACACCCGACGCATCAGGTCCGGGTCCAGGCTGACCCGCAGGGACTCCTCGGCCTGGATCTCGACCCGCATCTGCTTCAGGCGCAGCATGGTGCGGAAGCGGTCCAGCACCTCCCGGGCCAGGGCGGCGAAGTCGGCGGCCTGGCGGCGCACGGTCAGGCGGCCTTCCTCCAGGCGGTCGATGTCCAACAAATTCATGATCATGCGCAGGAGGTCGTCGGACGCCATGGTGGCCAGGTCCAGGGCCTCGCGCTGCATCTCGCTCAAGGGGTCATAGCTGATCAGGTCCAGGTTGCCCATGACCTCGGCCAGGGGACCCTTCATGTCGTGCACCACCATGTTGGTCAGGTCATGGCGCAGGGCCTCCAGGCGGCGCAGCTCGGCGTTGGCCGTGGCCAGAAGCTCCTTGTCCTGGTGCAACTCGGCCTGGGCGGCGGTCAGGTCGGCGGTGCGCTGGGCCACCATCTCTTCCAGCGATTGGCTGTACTCCCGGATGGTCCGCTCCATGCGCTTGAGGGCGGTGATGTCGCGCACCTGGAAAATAACCAGGGAAACCGCGGCGTCCTCGCCCGGCACCGGAACCAGGGTCGTCTCGTAGTAACGCGGGCCGTCCTCGCCCGGAACCTCGAACAGGCGCTCCTGGGCGCGGCCGGTGGCAAAGCCCTGGCGGGCCAACTCCAGCACCTCCGCCCGTGGGTGCTCCGGCACCTGGAGCAGGTCCAGCAGCTGGTCCGCCCCCAGGCCCACCAACTGGCGGGGGTGCCGGCCGGTGCGCCGGGCCAGGGCCAGGTTGACCGATTCCACCCGGTGATCGGGGGTGAGCGAGCAGATGGGGTCGCGGATGGCGTCGAAGACCGCCTTGAGCTTGTTGCGGCTGATCTGGACGATGCGCCAGAGCCGCTCCGGGTCCTCCTCCGGCCCGGTCAGGCGCGGCCAGACCAGGCCGGCCAGGGTGGCCAGGGTGGCCAGAAGCCAGACCGGGGTCCAATCCGGGCCGGCCGGGGAGGGATGACTGGTCAGGGCGGCCCAGGCCGGCGGGGGCGGCCACGCCAGGCCCAACACCGCCAGCAGCCACCAGGAGCGACGGGCGGCTCGGAGAAAATAACGATGCATTGCGTCAACCTTTTCTCGCTGGTGTAAGGCCGCCCGCCTGGGACCGCCCCAGACGGTCCAGCGGGCGGCGGGTCTCGGGTGACTCGGGTTGCGGGCGCAAGGCCCGATCCGGGGAGCGGCGCGCCTCGCTCACGCCTCCAGCCCCGGCCGGGGCCACGGCCAGGTGGAAGCGCCCAACGGGACCCTGGGCGCCGATCACCCAGGTCCGGTTGAAGCCATGACCGCACGGGCGGGCGGTGATCATCCGGTGGAGGTTGGGCAGGTCGTCCACCACCAGGAAGATCTGGTCCTGGTCGCTTGGGGTGGGGGCCGGGGACATGGCGCTTGGCTCCCGGCAGGCATGCTCCCAGGTTAGCCGCTGGCGATTTGCCAAGTCAAGCCAGGCTATCACATCAGGATAACAGCGATTCCAGCGCCTTGGCCAAGGCGGGGGCCGAAACCGGCTTGACCATGTACAGATCCGCGCCATGGTCGATGGCGGCCTGGCGGTCGTGGGGCTGGGCCTCGGTGGAGAGCATGATGATGGGGATGCGGCGGCCGGTCTCGCTGGCCCGCCATTTGGCGATGAAGGCCAGGCCGTCCATGCGGGGCATGTTGAGGTCGGTGATGATCAGGTCCAGGGGTTGGCGGGCGGCCTGTTCCAGGGCCTCCACCCCATCGCGGGCGGTGGTGACCTCGTAGCCGAGCTGTCTGAGCACCAAGCCCAGGAGGTTGAGGATCGTCTGGGAGTCGTCGACCAACAGGATGCGGGTTTTTTTGGGCATCGGCCAGAGCCTGTGGGCGGGGCCCGGTAAAAAGTCACGTCAAGCACGGCTACCAATCATGCTGCTTGCGGCGCGATTACGCAACCCTCAAGCTGGCGGGCGCCTCTATTCCCATCCCCCGGCGATCTGTTGCAGGGCCTTGACCGCCGCCCCCCGCACCTGGTGGTCGGGGTCGGCCAGCAATTCCAGCAGGGCGTCGTTGGCCTCCACCGCCCGCAGGGAGCCCAGGGCCCGGGCGGCGGCGATGCGCTGGCGGTTGGGTCCGGCGGCCAGCAGGGCCACCAGGCGGGGCGCGGCCTGGCGGTCGCGCAGCCGCCCCAGGCAGGCCACCGCCTCCAGGCGCACCTGCAATTCCGGGTCTTCCAGGGCCCGGCGCAGCAGGTCCCGGGCCGGGGGCGAGTCCTGGCCGGCCAGGCCCTTGACCAGGGCCAGGCGCGCCTCGGCGGCGGGGTCCTCCAACACCCGGGCCAGGCTCTCCCAGATGGCGGGGTCGGGGATCCGGGTCAGGGCCTCCACCGCCGCCAGCCGCACCAGGGTGTCCTGGTCGTGGAGCATGGCGCAGAGGCGGGGCCAATGCCGCCGGGGGTCCAGCCGGCCCAGGCCGCGCAGGCAGAGCAGGCGCTTGCGGGGATCGATCTCGGTCAGGCCGGCCAGGAGCAGGGCGGTCGCGGCCTGGGTCTCCAGGCCCAGCAGCACCCGCAGGGCCTGCTCGGCCAACTCCATCTCGGGGTGGTCCAACAGGGCCGCCACCGCCTCGGCCGACTCCCGCCCCCCGCACCGGCCCAGGGCGTTCAGGGCCTGGTGGCAGACCTCCAGGTCGGGGTCGGTCAACAGGCCGGTCAGGGCCGGGGCGGCGCTGCGGTCGCCCCGGTTGCCCAGGACCATGGCCGCCCGGCCGCGCACCGAGGCCTGGGGGTGGCCCAGGGCCTTGAGCAAGGCCCCCTGGGAGGCGGTCGGGTCCAGGCGGTCCAGGGCCATCACCGCCAGCTCGGCCACCCGGGGGTCGGGGTCCTGGGCCGCGGCCACCAGCGGGGCCCAGGCCCCGATGGCGGCCAGGGTGTCGCACATCACCGGGTCCAGATCGGGGTCGCGGTTGGCGCGGGCCGTCTCCAGCACCGCGTAGACCGCCCCGGGGTCGCCCAGGCGGGCCAGGCCTTTCAGGCTCTCGGACCGCACCCCTGGCGAGGAGTCCTGGAGGCCGTCCACCAGGCCCAAGAGCATCTTTTCCCGCAGCTCGTCGGTAAGTACGGAGGCCATGGCCTCCCGGCCCGGGGTCAGGCGCAGCACCGCGCCGGCCAGCAGGCTGACCAGGGGCCCCCGGGCCTGGCGCAGGGCCGCCACCAGGGCCGGCAAGGCCCGCAGGTCGGCCAGGGTCCCCAGGGCCTCGGCGATGCGGGCCTGGAGGAACTCGCTGGCCGGGGGCAGGGCCTGGATCAGGGGCTCCACCGCGGCCGGATCGCCGATGGCGGCCAGGGCCTCCACCGCCGCGAAGCAGACCCAGTCGTCGTCTCCCAGGGCCTTGACCAGGGCCGGCAGGGCCAGGTGCTCGCGACGCTGGCCCAGGCTGGTGGCGGCGGCCGCGCGCACGTTGGCGTCCGGGTCGCGCAAGGCACGGATCAGGGCGCGGGCCGCCCCGGGCACCGTGGCCTGGCCCAGGATGTCGGCGGCGAACAGCCGCAGGTCGGGCTGGTCCTCCTCCAGCAGGCCCAGCAGCAGGTCCGGGGCGTCGTGGCCCACCTGGCGCAGCAGGGCCATGGCCGCGTTGCGCAGCCCCACCTGCTCCACGCTGAGCAGGGGCACCAGGCGGGCGGCCACCTCGCGTCCCCCCAGGGCGGCCAGGGCCCTGGCCGCGGTCTGGCTCACCTCGGGATCGGGGTCGGCCAACAGGTCCACCAGGGCGGGAATCGCCTGGCGCGCCCCCAGGCGACCCAGCTGTTCGGCCGCCTCCTGGCGCTGGCTGGGCGAGGGGCTACCCAGCTGGGCTTCCAATCCGGTGAATACTTCCTGGGACATGCCTCGCCCTGCAAACCAGGTGGAAAATCAAACCCCGACCGCCAAGGGTCCCGCGCCGCTGGGGTGGCTGGAGATCGCTGGGGTGGCCGCCGGGAGGCGGCGGCCGGAGGTCACGCCGGAGGCAGAACCAGCCGGAAGACCTTCTCCGGCTGGGCGACGAACTGGATCTCGCCCCCCCAGGGCCGGAGCGCCTCCTGGGCCAGGAACAGCCCCAGGCCGTCGTGGGGCGGCTGTTTGTCGCCGGCGAAGGCCTCGAACAGGCGGGGGGCCAGGGCCGGGTCCGGACCCGGGGCGTCGTCGCCGACCTCCAGCCCCGGCCGGCCCGCGAACAGGCCCGCCCTGACCCGCAGCCCCACCCCCCTGGCCTGGGCCAGGGCCTCCACCGCGTTGGCCACCAGGGCGTTGAAGGCCAGGGCCAGGTCGGCCTGGCAGGCCCGGACCAGGGGACCGGCCTGGTCCAGGTTGTCCTCCAACTGGACCTGGTGCTTGAAGTAGCTGTCGGCCTTCCAGAAGGCCAACTGCTCCCGGGCCACGGCGGCCAGGTTCAACAGCTCCGCTTCGCTGGCCTCCATCTGGGCGGCCTTGCCGGCCAGCAGCTCCAGCTCCTGCCCCACCCGGCCGAAACCGTTCTGGATGGTGGCCAGGCGGGCGGGCAGGTCGTCGCCCTGGCCCTGGGACAAACGCATCTCCAGCAGGTCCACCGGCAGGCGGACCATCTGCAAGGCTCCGGAAAGATTATGCACCACGCCCTTGAGCAGGCGGCCCACCAGGGCCAGGCGCTCGCGCTGCAACAGGGCCTGGACCACCGCGGGCGGCAGGCTCCCCGCCCCGCTCACGCCTCGCCCTCGGTCATGCGCTGGGCCAGCGCGCGGCGTTGCTGGTCGAAACCAAAGCGGATCACCCGCTCCCGGTCGCTCTCGGCGATCTCCAGGAAGCGGAAGGCGGCCTTGGCCCCGTATTGCAGGTCGGCCACCCGCACCACCTCGGCCACGGCGTAGACCGGGCGGGAGGGGTCCTCCGGCAGGTACAGGGCCAGCATCGCCCGCTGGCCCACCGTCAGGCCCTGGTTGCTGTCCAGCCCCAGGCCGGAGCCGGAGACGTCGGTGGTGGTGGCCTGGTGGGGGAAATGGACCTGTTGCTCGCGCAGACGCAGGTGGTGCAGGACCAGGTCCAGCTTGAAGTCCATCCAGCGCATGACGCTCAAGAGGGGCCGGTGGGCCTCGTCCACCCCGGCCTCCTCCATCACCTGGCGGGCGGCGGCCTCCAGCCGGGTCTGGTTGGCCCACATCTCGCCATCCATGGCCATGGCCTGGCGCCCGGCCAGGCTCTCGGGGCCGTAGAAGACCCTCAGGCTGGCCTTGGCGCGGAAGAACTCCCTCTCGCTGGGCGTGGCATCGCTCATCGGACTCCCTCTCCCGGCCGCCGGGGGCGGCGTTAGGGGCGTTGCGCCCCACTTTCCAGGGCCGCCGGCTGATAGCGGGCCAGCATCTCCACGAAGGCCCGCACCACCTCGGGGTCGAACTGGCCGCCGGCGTGGCGCAGCAGCTCCTGCACCGCCGCCCCCTGGCTCTTGGCCCGGCGATAGGGCCGGTCGGTGGTCATGGCGTCAAAGGCGTCGGATACCGCCACCACCCGGGCCAGCAGGGGGATGCGTTCGCCCTCCAGGCCGTCGGGATAGCCGCGGCCGTTCCAGTGCTCGTGGTGGTGGCGGATGATGGCCCGCTCCTGGGGCGACAGGTCCATGGCCTGGATGATGGTCTCGCCGATCACCGGGTGCTGCTTGATCTGGGTGTACTCGTCGTCGCTCAGGGCGCTGGCCTTGAGCAGCACGTTGTCCTTGACCCCGATCTTGCCGATGTCGTGCAGATAGGCCGCGAAGCGCAGGGCCTCGATCTGGCCCATGTCCAGGCCCATGGTCTGGGCGCTGAGCACGCTGAGGTTGGTGACCCGGCGGCTGTGCTGGCGGGTGTAGGGGTCCTTGGCCTCCATGGCGTTGACCAGCGCCCCCAGGGTGGAGTGCAGGTTGCTGACCATGGACTCGTAGAGGGCGATGTTCTCGATGGAGAGCCCGGACTTGTCCAACAGAAAGCGCAGCAGGAAGATGTCCTCGCCCCGGATGGGACGGTCGTCGACCTTGTCGGCCACCAGCATCACGCCGAAGATCTCGCCCCGGATCTTGATGGGCAGGCAGAGATAGGCCCCCTGGCAGGGCAGCACCGCCTCCAGCATGGGGTCGCCGCCGGGCCGGCCCAGCATGGGCTCGCCCTCGGCCGCCACCTTGCCCGGCACGCCCGCGCCCAGGCGGCCGGCCGCCCGGCCCACCACCCGCAAGGGGAAGCCGTGCTCGGCGATGACCAGCAGGTGGTTGGTGGCCCGGTCCAGGAGCAGCACCGCCGCCCGGTTGACCTCCAGCAGCTTGCAGGCCAGATCGGCCATGCCCTGGTAGATGTCCTCGGAGGTCTGGAGCCGGTCCACCGCCTCGGAGATCTGGTGGATGGTGTTCTGCTGGCGGATGCGGCGCGACAGCTCGCGGTTGAGGCCCTCGATCTTCTCCTGGTTGCGCAGCCGCTCGGCCAGGCGCAGGTTCTCGCGCAGCAGCCGGTGCTCGCGCACCACCCGCTCCAGGGTCAGCTTGACCTGGCCCAGGTTGAAGGGCTTGATCAGAAAGTCGCTGGCCCCCTGGCGCATGGTGTCGATGGCCGCGTCCAGGCTGGGGAAGCCGGTCATGATCACCACCGGCAGCTTGGGGTCCAGGGCCTTGATCCGCCCCAGGAGCTCCACCCCGCTCATGCCGGGCATCTTCAGGTCCAGGAAGGCGCAGTCAAAGGCGTCGCAGCCGAAGACCTCCAGGGCCTGTTCGCCGGAGGCGGCGGTGACCACCTGGTGGTTGTTGATGGCCATCAGGTATTCGGCCAGGGCCTCGCGGATGTTGACCTCGTCGTCCACCAGGAGGATGCGCAGCCGCTCGCCGCGGGGGCTGGGTGGGGGTGGGGTGGGCGTCAGGGGGCTGAGCAGGGTGTCCGTCTGCACCGCGACCTCCGCGGGCCAATAAAAAAGCGCCGACCCGCGCGACGGCCGCGCGGGCGGTCCTCTGCGACTTTTTCAGCTTATCACAACCGCTGGCCAGCGGCCAGCCCGGCGCCGGCCGGCCTAGACCTGCAGCCCCAGGATGCCTTCCTCGGACCCGGCCTTGAGCCGGTCCAGCAGGCGCAGGACGGTCTCGGCCGGTATCTGGCGCAGGAGGCGGTCGCCCTCCTGGTTGAAGATGCGCACGATATTGCGCCCGGTGCCCTCGTCCCGGCCCAGCTCCACCTTCAACCCCAGGCGCAAGGACAGCTCGCTGGCCGCCTGCCGCACCGTGTCGCTGGAGGCGCCGGAGGTGGCGGCGGCCATGGCGGCGATCTTGCCGGCGGTTTCCGAACGGGACGACGAGGCCGAGGTGACGCGCGCCGTCTCCTTGGCGGGCTCCACCTTGGCGGTCAGATTGAGGGAAATAGCATCCATGCCGCACCTTGCCGTCCCCGCCGGAGGGGCGCTCGGGGGGACCACTCCCTTTCAATCATCTCATCGGCGGATTTGAGAAAAACTTTAATCCGGCCCCCAAATTTTCGCCCCGTCCCCGAGCCCGGACGGGGGCGCGGTCGCCTGGTTCGATATGCTAGGCTGTGGTTATCCCGATCCGCCCACGCCCCGGGGTCCGCCCCAAGAACGCAGGAGGAAGCATGTCCATCGCCGTTCCCCTGGCCCTGGCCGTGGTGGGGCCCCACGATCCGCCTTCGACCCTGGAAGCTGCGGTCGCCGCCGCCGCCCTGGCGGCCGACGACCTGGCCTGGCTCCGGCCCGGCGACGGCGTGTTCCTCAAACCGGCGGCCAACTCGGCCCACCCCTATCCGGCCACCACCGCGCCGGAGGCGGTGAGCGCCCTGGCCAGGCTGCTCCTGGCCCGGGGGGCCGGCCGGGTGGTGGTGGGCGACCTGCCGGGGGTGGCCCATGTCTATCAGGACCAGACGACCTGGCGCGGCCGGGGGCTGGAGGTGCTGGAGCGCAACGGCCTGGCGGCGGCGGCCCGGACCGCTGGGGCCGAGGTGATGAGCTTCGACCAGGCCGGCTGGGAGGCCTTCCATCCCGAGACCCCGGAGGCGCCCGGCCATCATTGGCCGGGCGCGGTGATGCTGCCAAATATCCTGAACGAAATCGACCATGTGGTGGTGCTGCCCCGGGTCAGCCGCCATGTCCTGGCCGGGGCCACCCTGGGGATGAAGACCGGGGTGGGCTGGCTGCGCGACGACAGCCGCCTGGATCTGCACCGGGACGGCCAGGGCTTCCTGCCCAGGATCGCGGAGCTGAACTGGCTGCCCAGCCTCAGGCGCAAGACCCGCCTCTGCCTCAGCCTGGCCCACCGGGTGCAGACCAGCTTCGGCCCGGACCAGGGCCATGTGGCCGCGCCCGATCCCGGCCTGGTCATCGCCTCCCCCGACCTCCTGGCCCATGACCTGGCCGCCCTGGGCTGGCTGCTCTGGTGCCGGACCCACCACACCCCGGCCGAGGAGCTGATCCGCCTCAAGGACCCCTACCAGCTCTGGCCCGGCTTCTTCAACCGCATGTTCGTGGGCCGGGTCTGGGGGCTGGCCGCCCTGGCCGGCTCCACCAGCTACGTGGGCCACGACCCCGAGGTTCCCAATCAGGACCGGGTGCTGGCTCGGGCGGCCCAGCTGCGGGGCGGCTGGCCGGAGGTGGAGTTGCGGGTGGCCGGCCAGGCCCCGCCGCCGGCGGTCATGGACCACCTGCGCCGGGCCTGCCTGGCTCCGGATTCCAGGGCCGGGGAGGTCGTCGCCTAGTCGCCGGCGGCCAGGCGGTCCAGGGCGCGGCGGTAGCCGGCCTCGGCCAGGTAGGAGCTGCGCACCAGGGGGGCGGAGGCCACCTGGGCGAAACCCATGGCCCGGGCCAGGTCGCCCAACTCGGCGAACTCCCGGGGTGTCAGGTAGCGCGCCACCGGTAGGTGGGCCGGACTGGGGGCCAGATACTGGCCCAGGGTCAGGCAGTCACAGCCCACCGCCCGCAGGTCGGCCAGCACCGCCCGCACCTCGTCGGGCTCCTCGCCCAGGCCCAGCATCAGGCCGGATTTGGTCAGCACCCCGGGAGCCAGGGCCTTGGCCCGGTCCAGCAGCTCCAGGGAGCGGGCGTAGTCCGCCCCGGCCCGGGCCCAGGGGTAGAGCCGGGGCGCGGTCTCCAGGTTGTGGGCCAGGACCTGGGGCCGGGCGGCCAGGACCGTGGCCAGGGCCGCCGGGTCGCCGCCGAAGTCCGGCGTCAGCAGTTCCACCCCCACCCCGGGGCACTGCCGGGCCAGGGCTTCCACCACCGCCGCGAAATGCCCGGCCCCGCCGTCGGCCAGGTCGTCGCGGGTCACCGAGGTGACCACCACGAAACGCAGGCCCATGGCCGCCACCGCCCGGGCCAGGCGCGCGGGCTCCGCGGGGTCGGGCGGCGCGGGGCGGCCGGGGGTCACCGCGCAGAAGGCGCAACCCCGGGTGCAGACCGGCCCCAGGATCAGGAAGCTGGCCACCCCCCGCCCCAGGCACTCGCCCTGGTTGGGGCACTGGGCCTGGTGGCAGACGGTGTGGAGCCCCTCCCCGGCCAGGCGTTGGCCCAGCCGGGCCGAGCCGGCCGGGGGCAGGGGCCGGCGCAGCCAGGGAGGTTTGGGGATGGGGCGGGACGGGTCCATGGCGCGCTCCCGACCCCGCCCGGCCCTGGTGGGGGCGGGGGCTGGCGGTTATAACTGGGAGCGCGGACCCCGGGAGACGGGTCCGCGCGGCGTGGTCCGGCGACGCCGGCCGCGCATCGTTAAAACCTTACGGGAGAGAGGTGGAAATGCGCAAGCTCCTGACGATCCTGGCGGCCGGGGTCCTGGCCCTGGCCCTGACCGCGCCGGCCGGGGCCGCGGGCTACAAGGCCGAATACAAGCTGTCCCTGCGGACCTCGGAGACCTCGTCCTGGGGGGCCGGGGCGCAGCGGTTCGCCGACCTGGTGCGCGAAAGGTCCGGCGGCAGGATCAACATCAAGTGCTACTTCAACGGCGGTCTCTTCGCCGACGACCAGACCAGGGAATTCATGATGCTCAAGCAGGGCGCGGCCGACTTCGCCCTGGGCTCCACCATCAACTGGTCGCCCCAGGTCGGCTCGCTCAACCTCTTCTCGCTGCCCTTCCTCTTCCCCAGCCACGAGGCCCTGGACAAGGTCAAGCAGGGCCAGACCGGCCGCAGGCTGCGGGCCGAGATCGAGAAGTTCAACGTGGTCACCCTGGCCTGGGGCGAGAACGGTTTTCGCGAGCTGACCAACCGGCTCAGGCCGGTGACCACCCCGGCCGACCTGAAGGGCATGAAGGTGCGGGTGGCGGGCGCGCCCATCTTCAAGGACACCTTCGCCGCCCTGGGCGCCGATCCGGCGCCGATGAACTGGGGCGACGCCCTGACCGCCATCCAGCGGGGCGCGGTGGACGGCCAGGAGAACCCGGTCAACGTCATCATTCTCCCCTACAAGCTTTATCAGCATCACAAGTACATCACCATCTGGCGCTACGCCATCGACCCCCTGATCCTGGCCGTGAACAAGGACACCCTGGGCAGCTTCTCGGCCGAGGATCAGCAAGTCATCCGGTCGGCGGCCGAGGAGGCCATGGCCTGGCAGGTGGACCAGGCCCGCGCCGGCCTGACCGGCGACCTGGACAGCCTGGAGAAGCTCAGGGCCGAGGGCATGACGGTGACGGTGCTCGGCCCGGAGCAGACGATGGCCTTCAAGATCAAGTGCAAGCCGGTGTGGGACCAATGGACGCCGCGCATCGGCGAGGAGATCGTCAGGGCGGCCCAGGCCGACATGCGGGGCGAGTAGGGTGACCCGCGCGGGGCCGGCCCCGGGCTGGCCGGCCGGTCCCGCCCCTTCCCCCCTCCCGGGCGAGACCGCGCCCGCCCGCCTCCCGTTGACCTTCCGCGCCACGCGTTCTTCGCGCAGCGGTAACCTGGCCGACACTCAACCACCCGGATTAGTTGCTACCTTTGCCTCGGAAACCGTATCGCGGCGCGGACGTTGCGGGGCGTCCACCGCGCGAGGACCCCGGCGCGTCTCGGTCGCGCTGGGGTCCGGAAACAAAAACCGTCACGGAACGAGGCATGAAAACCCTTCCCTTTGGCCGGCCCGAGCCGGCAGCGCCTCCCGCCGCGCGACGCCTGCGCGAGGTGATGGACCTGCCCCTCCGGGGGGCGGCCCTGGCCCGGGCCCTGCCCTTCGGCCCCGGCGACACCACCGCCGGGGTCGAGAACGAGCTCCAGGCCGCCGTCCAGGGACCCCGCCGATGCGTGGACCTGCCCCGGGTCATCGAGCAGTCCAACTATTACCGCAACATCCGCAAGCGCCTGGCCTCGGGCGAGCTTCCGGCCCGGGTGCTCCACGACCTGGAGCGCCACCTGGCCGACAACCCCCGCGAGCTGTGGGAGAACTCCTGGGTGCGGGTGCCGGCCGAGAGCCTGAGCCCCCTGGCCCGGCGGGTGCTGGAGCGGGACCTCAAGGCCGACAAGGCCGACCCCCAGAGCCCGCCCCGGGGCGACGCCCAGCGTTTCCTGGTGCGGGAGCAGGGCCGCGAGCTCCATCGCCTGCCCATCAGCTACCTGCTCAAGCTGGCCCTGGCCGAGGCCCTGGGCCGCCAACCCCAGGCCCCGGAGCTGATCCAGGCCACCGGCCGTCGCCTGATGGATCACTTCTTGAGCGACAACACCTCGCCCGAGACCTTCTCCTTCGCCCCGGTGGCCCTGGGCGACGGCCGGGCCATCGCCCGCGAGACCGCCAAGCGCTTCCTGCTCACCCAGCTCCTGACCCAGTTCGCGGCCCAGGCCTTTGGCCTGGCCGCCAGCGGCCAGACCCCCCTGGTCTACTTCGCCCCCAGCCCGCCCCTGCGCCAGAAACGGCTCAACGACTGCGTCAGCGACAGCTTCTACCGCGAGCTGTTCATGAGCCCCTGCCTGAGCGGCTGGGACCGGGGCGAGGACAAGCACCGCTACATGCACCTCTGCCACCAGGTGCTCTCGCGCAGCCAGCTCAACGCGGTGGCCAAGCTCAGGGAGGCCGGGATCATCACCCGCAACCTGGTGGTGCTGCCCAACCTCTCCAACACCTGCCTGGCCAACAACGGCACCCACCTCAGCCTGGGCAGTCGCCGCCTGGGGGCGCTGTTGGCCGATCCGGCCAGCGGCTTCGGCCCGGCCCACGAGAAATACTTCGGGGACCTGGTCATCAAGGGCGTGGAGCATTTCCTGCCGCTGTTCGTGGGCGCCCACAGCGCCGCGCCCACCCGCCTGCCCTTCACCTATTTCCATCCCGAGCGGGCACTGGCCTTCCTGCCCCACGAGCTGGACTACACCCACCTGCGCATGATCTGGCGGCGCTGGCGCAAAAAGGCCGGGCTCAAGGTCCTGGGCCGGCTGATCACCCCCTTCGGCCCCGAGCTGTTGGACAACCTGCTGGCCCGGGTCCTGGGCCTCGGGGGCGATCACGTGCCCGACCACCGCCTGATCGACTACCTGGCCTGCCTGCTCAGCACCCCCCAGTCCCCGGCCCTGGACGGGACCCCCGGCAACCAGGCCCGGCTCAAGCAGGATCTGGCCGACCTGGGGGTCTTCGACGCCAAGATGGCCCTCTACCTGCTCTACCGCCAGCGCGAGGTGGCGGTGCACGGCTACGCCGGCTTCGAGGGCCGGCACTACAGCCTCTTTCCCAGCCTGATGGGCGACCTGGCCCCGGCCGCCGCCCTCCAGAACCTGGTCACCGCCCTGTGCTGGCAATACCTGGCCCAGGGCCGCCTGGGCCACGCCCTGATCCCCGACGACCCGGTCCTGGAGAGCGAGCGCCGCCAGATCTTCTTCGGCGCGGCCATCGGCCTGCCCACCTTCTTCGTCCGCCGGGACAGCCCCAACCTCTTCCTGCGCGCGATCGTGGAGCGCGCCCGCCGGGTGCGTCCCAGCCGGCGCTATCCCGGCTACCTGCGGGTGCACCACCTGGAATACCGCCGGGCGCTCCTGGGCCTGATCCGCGAGGACGCCGCCCCCCTGGTGGAGGCCCTGGGGGCCGGACCGGCCCTGGCCGACCTGGAGCGGCGGCTGGAGGAGCCGGAGCAGTATTCCGCCGCCGGCCGCCTGACCGCCGACATCTGCCGGAGCCTGGGCGTCGGCCGTCCCCTGGCGGTGGAGGCAGAGACCTTCAACGCCGCGGCCGAGGACCACTATCGCCTGGACCTCAAGCGCCGGCACCTGGCCGAGGCCCTGGACTGCCTGGCCGCCGACGCCCGCCGCCTGGACGCGGCCTGGTCCCAGCCCCACCAACAGCGCCGCCAGGCCCTGAACTGGGCCCTGGGCCAGCGCGGGGCGGCGGACCTGGTGGAGCGGACCCGCCTGGATCTGCTCAACGAGCGGGTGGGCCAGCGCGAGCTCTTGGACCTGATCAACCTGACCATCATCAGCCTGGAGATGGACCTGGCCACCGCCGGCCAGGACCGGAACCGGGCCCCCCGACTGGAGACCGGACCGGAACATGCGGCATCAGTATCTTGAACGCCATTCCCGCCAGGTGCGCGACGAGCGCCTGTTGGGCGACCGGATGATCAACTACATCTATTCCAACCTGCGCGAGAGCTCGCCCCGGCTGTTCGCGGCCCTGACCGGCGCGCGCATGAGCAGCCTCCTGGCCTTCGTCAACTACGACAGCCTCTTGGGCGCGCGCCTGGCCGGCGGCCCGGACTTTGTCCGCGCCTGCGGGGTGGACCTGTCCGAGTGCCTGGACGATCCCGCCGGGCTGGACACCCCGCGCAAGGTCTTCGAGCGCCGAATCCGCTACTGGGAGGTGCGACCCATGCCAGCCACCGAGAACGAGGTGGTCTCCCCCTCCGATTCCCGGCTGCTGCTGGGCTCCCTGGCCCGGGAGTCCCTGCTCTTCCTCAAGGAAAAATTCTTCACCCTGCCCGAGCTGGTGGGCGAGGACAAGCGCCGCTGGCTCACCGCCTTCGACGGCGGCGACTACGCCGTCTTCCGCCTGACCCCGGAGAAGTACCACTACAACCACGCCCCGGTCTCCGGGCGGGTGGTGGACCACTACGCCATCGACGGTCACTACCACTCCTGCAACCCCGGCGCGGTGGTGAGCCTGGCCGCGCCCTACTCCAAGAACAAGCGGGTGGTGACGATCATCGACAGCGACGTGCCCGGCGGCACCGCCTGCGGCCTGGTGGCCATGGTGGAGGTGGTGGCGCTGATGATCGGCGAGGTCCGCCAGGCCTACAGCCGCCAGGCCTACGACGACCCCAGCCCGGTGCTGCCGGGGATGTTCATCCGCCGGGGCCAGCCCAAGAGCCTGTTCCGCCCCGGCTCCAGCACCGTGGTGCTCCTGTTCCAGCCCGGCCGGGTGGCCTTCGCCCCGGACCTGGTGGAGAACCAGCGCGCGCCCGGGGTGAGTAGCCGTTTCGCCAGCGGCCTGACCGCGCCCCTGGTGGAGACCGAGGTGCGGGTGCGGATGGGCATCGGCCGGGCCCGGCCGGCGGCCGGCGGCCGCTCATGAGCCCGCTGGTATTCGTCCTGGGCCTGGGAGTGGTCCTGGCGGCGTTGCTGGGCCTGGCCTTCCGGGCGCTGCCGGGCGAGCGCTGGCAGATCGCGGCCGCCATCCCCCTGACCCCGGACGGGGCCGGAGGCTGGCGGGGCCTGAACCTGACCTGGTACGGCCTGTTGCAGGCCACCGCCCTGACCGCGGCGGCGGCCGGTTTCCTGTTCCTGCTGGGCTCCCTGGGCCTGGGGGTCCGGGCCGGCCTGGCCCTCTTGCTGCCCCTGCTCTCGCTCTGCCTGCCGGCGGCCCGCCTGGTGGCCCGGCTGGTGGAAAAGAAGCCCTTCACCTTCACCGTGGGCGGGGCCAGCTTCGTGGGCCTGTTGCTGGCCCCGCCGCTGGCCGGCCTGGTGCGGGCCACCCTCCATCCCGAGCTGGCCATCCTGCCGGCCATGGCCGCCTTGTCCATCGCCTACGCCCTGGGCGAGGGCCTGGGCCGCCTGGCCTGCATCAGCTTCGGCTGCTGCTACGGCCGTCCGCTGCACCAGTGCGGGCCGCTCCTGCGCCGGATCTTCACGCCCCTGGCCTTCACTTTCGAGGGACCGACCAAGAAGATCGCCTACGAGTCGGGCCTGGCCGGGCGCAAGGTGGTGCCGGTGCAGGCGCTCACCGCCACGCTCTACTGCGCCGCCGCGTTGCTGGGGATCTATCTTTTCCTGGAAGGCGGGTTCTTGGCGGCGCTGTTGGTGGCGGTGGGGGTGACCCAGCTCTGGCGGGCGGGGTCGGAGTTCCTGCGCGCGGACTATCGCGGCGGCGGCCGGATCAGCGCCTACCAGGTCATGGCTGTGACGGCTTTGGCCTACACCCTGGCCGTCGCCCTGTGGCTGGGACCGGGCCAGCCCGCCCCCCGCCCCGACCTGGCGCGGGGCCTGGGCCTGCTCTGGGACCCGGCCCTGTTGCTGGGCCTGCAAGCCCTCTGGCTGATCGTCTTGATCTACACCGGCCGCAGCCGGGTCACCGCCGCCCACCTGCGTTTCCACGTGGTGCGCGACAACGTCTGAAACCCCAACCACCCCCCGTTGCCCATCCCTCCCCGTCAGTCCAGCCGAACCGCTCGCCTGGTCAAGGCCCCGGCCCTGGCCAGGCGAGCTTCCCTCCGCGCCTTCACTCCCCCTCCCCCGCCAACCCGTCCAGGAATTCACGCCAGGCCCGCCAGTAGGCCGGTCCGGCCACCAGGTAGGTGTCGTTGTGCCCGGCCCCGGGCAGGGTGATCCACTGCTTGGCGGGGGGGGCGTGGTCATAGAGCTTGCGCCCCAGCTCGAAGGGCACCACCTCGTCGCGGTCGCCGTGGAAGAAGAGGATGGGGCAGCCCACCCGGGGGATGCGCTCCTGGGCGCTGAAGCGGCCGGAGAGGGCCGGCCCCAACAGCGGCAGGGGGAAGAGGCTCTTGGCCATGTCGCCCAGGTGGGTGAAGGTGGATTCCAGGATCAGGCCGGCGGGGGGCTGGCCGGCCTGGCTGGCCAGGGCGGCGGCGTGGACGGCCGCGACGCCGCCCAGGGAGCGGCCGAAGACGACCAGGCGCTGGCGCTGGCGCTGGGCCAGGTCCTGGGCCTTGGCCAGGGCGGCCTCGGCGTCCCGGAAAAAGCCGGCCTCGTCGGGCTGGCCCTGGCTCTGGCCATAGCCGCGATAGTCGAAGATCAGGCAGGAGAGGCCCAGGTCGCGCAGGCGGCGCAGGTTGTCCACCCGGTGGGAGATGTTGCCGGCGTTGCCGTGGCAGAAGAGCACCAGGAAGCGGGCCTGGTCGGCCGGGACCAGCCAGGCGTGGAGGCGCAGCCCGTCGCTGGTGGCCAGCCAGAGATCCTCGTAGCCCAGGCCGGCGGCGGCCGGGGTGGCCTCCAGCCGGCGCTGGGGGAAAAAGACCTGGCTTTCCACGAAGCCGCGGCAGCCGGAGCTGAAAAGACCCATGGCCAACAACCCCCAGCCCAGGCGGCGGATGAAGCGGCGGCCGAGCATGGTTGGTCCCTCCGCCGACGCGGACCTTCGCGCCTGAAAGTGAGTATTGCACAAGCGGACGAATTTTTGGCGACATCCGAGCGCCAAGGTTGACTTTCCCCCGGCGGCGGGCTTTATTGAGGCATTGACGCTCGCGCCACCGCGCTCGGCCCTGCGCCCACAACCCAGCCCCGCGCCTGGAGAAGCCTCGGTGACCGTCAGTTTTCTTCACAAGCAGATGGAGACCCTGCGCGACGACCTGGTGGGCATGGGCCAGATGGTCAGGAAGGCCATCCAGGACGCGGCGCGGGCCTTCACCAGCCGCGACTTCGAGCTGGCCACCCAGATCATCCGGCGCGACCGCGACATCGACATGCTGGAGAACGCCATCGAGGAGCGCTGCATCACCCTGCTGGCCACCCAGCAGCCGGTGGCCACCGACCTGCGCTTTCTGACCACCAGCATGAAGATCTGCAACGCCCTGGAGCGCATGGCCGACCAGGCGGTGAACCTGGCCCAGCGGGCCATGGTGCTGGCCCACATGGAGCCGATGGCCACCCCCACCATCATCGACCAGATGGCGGTGATCGCGGTGGAGATGACCGAGGGCGCCCTGACCGCCTTCCGCGAAGGCAACCTGGCGAAATGCCATGAGCTTTGCGACCGCGACGACGATCTGGACGAGTTGAACCACCGCCTGTTCCGCGAGATGGTGGCCTGGATGACCGAGGAGAACCGGGTGGTGCGCCGGGCCATGGAGTGCATCCTGGCCGCCCGCCACCTGGAGAAGATCGGCGACGGGGCCACCGACGTGGCCGAGGAGGTGGTCTTCATGGTCGAAGGCCGCCCCCGCCGCCGTCCCGACTCCGACCTGGAGCCTTGAACCGGCCCGGATTCTTCCGCCCGCCACCGGCCCGGTGTCACGCCCGGCAGCACTTTTTGTCCTGCGCCGCGAGATTTTTCCCGATTAACAAGATATGAATTGCCGGTTTATTGGCCGGCGCGGAACCGGTGGGTTCGCATAACCCATCCGGCTGATTGGTCTTGGGCCAAGATCGGGGAAGAGTCCCAGCTTGTGCCCTTTCTTTGGCACAGGGCTTGCTTTGAATATTGGCCACAACCGCCCCGCAACCACCACCCAAGGAGGAGCAACATGAGCCGGATAGCCATTGTAAGCCGGCTGCGACGCCAGCCCAGGCCGGGAAGCCTGGACCTCACCTTGGCGGACCTCATCACGGTGTTGCAGGACTGCACCGCGGACGACGACTTGGTGGTGGAGGCGGTGGCGGAAATGATGCGTCAGGGCCGCCTGCGGGCTCCCGTCCCGCCCCCACCCGGTCTGGGTCAGGTGGTCAACGGATGATCCCAGCCGACCCGCCGATCAACTTGATTCGCATCATCGCTCGCGGCGGGTCGGCAATAACCGTTTGAAAACAAGGGGTGTCGCGCCGGGAGGCCCCTGGGGCGCCGGCGACATCCGGCGATGATCGCGCCTCGGGGCCGGGGGCGGGTCTTCACCCGGGCCAGCGCCTCCCTCCCCGGCGCTGGCCCCCAGAGTCCGCGACAGGTCTCCCTCCCCGCCGGTCCGACTCCCGGCCGACGCCTTCTCCCGGCTCCGGCCGGCGGCGTTTCCGCTCTGCACCGCCCCCCCAGCGCCCCCCGGGCCTGGAATCACCATCTGGCGTCAGCAGCCATGGTCCGGGAGGGGGGGAGGCGCGGCGGAGGCGCCGCCGCCGGGGCCGGCTCTTTTCACGGCCCGCCCCTCCCTGGATTTCCTCGGTTCTATCCTGGTGTTGCATCTGCTATCCTGGGCTCTGACCCAGAACCGCCCGGTGGGGGGGCCCATGTCCAGCCTGGATGGAAAAAACCAGCCCGCGACGCCAGCGATTGAGTCCACACCTGTGAACAACCACGCGCCGGAATGCGAGGGAGCATCCCGGCTGGGCGTGCTGTTCGACCAAGCGCCGGTGATGATGCACTCCATCGACCACCAGGGGCGGTTCGTGGACGTGAACCAAGCCTGGCTGGCGGGCACGGGCTACTCCCGGGAGGAGGTGTTGGGCAACACCCCGGCCTTCCTGATGGACCCCGAGAGCGCCCGGCGTTCGCTGGAGCGGGAGATTCCCCGCTTCTGGAGCCAGGGCCAGGCCCGGGGGGTGTCCTACACCTGGCGGCGCAAGGACGGCGCCAGCATGGAGGTGGCCATCGACGCCACCGTGACCACCCTGCCCGACGGCCGCCAGGTCAGCCTGTCGGTGGTGCGCGACGTGACCCAAGAGCGGGGCCTGGCGCGGGAGGTGGAGGCCCGGCGGCGGGGGCTGGAGGAGGCGGTGGACCAGCGCACCGCCCAGCTGGCCACGGCCAACCGTCGCCTGCGCGGCCTGTTGTCCGGCATCAGCGACGGGTTCTACAGCCTGGACCGCGACCTGGGGCTGACCTATTTCAACGCCGCCGCCGAGCGCCTCCTGGGCCGCCGCGCCCAGGACGTGGTGGGCCGGTCCCTGCTGGAGGTCTTTCCCGAGGCCCGGGGCTCGGAGTTCGAACGGATGTACCGCCGGGTCCTGGAGACCGGCGTGGCCGAGAGTCTGGAGTCCTACTTCGCGCCCCACGACCAGTGGTACGAAGTGCGGGCCAATCCCACCCCCGATGGCTTGGCGGTCTATTTCCAGGTGACCAGCGAGGTGCGGCGCGCCCGCGAGGAGTTGAGCCGCTTTTTCGAGCTGGGCCAGGACCTGCTGTGCATCGCCGACCTGGCGGGGAGTTTCAAACGGGTCAATCCGGCCTTCGAGCGGATGCTGGGCCTGGACGCCCGGGCCCTCCGCGACCGGGCCTACCTCGACTTCGTCCACCCCGAGGACCAGGAGGCCACCCGCGCGGCCATGGCCGGCCTGGAGCGGGGCGAGACCGTGACCGGCTTCATGAACCGCTACCGGGCCGGGGACGGCCAATACCGCTGGCTGTCCTGGAACAGCTCCCCCAGCCTGGCCGAGGGCCTGGTCTACGCCGTGGCCCGCGACATCACCGATCTCCAGCAGGCCCTGGAGGCCCTGCGCGACCGGGAGGCGGCCCTGGCCGGCATCCTGGCGGCGGCGCCGATCGGGGTGGGCCTGGTGGTGGACCGGGTTTTCGTCTGGGTCAGCGAGAATTTCTGCCGACTGACCGGCTACCGGCCCGAGGAGGTGATCGGCCAGAGCGCGCGGCTGGTCTATCCGGACCAGGAGGAGTTCGAGCGGGCGGGGCGGGTGAAATACCAACACCTGTTGCGCGACGGGGTGGGGGAGGTGGAGACCCGCTGGGTGAGCAGGGACGGCCGGGTGATGGACATCAAGCTGCGCTCGGCCCCCCTGGTTCCGGGTCGGACCGACCAGGGGGTCATCTTCACCGCCGAGGACGTCACCGCCCGGCGCGCGGCCGACCGCGAGGTGCGCCTGGTGGCCCGCTTCCCCCAGGAGAACCCCCACCCGGTCATCCGCCTGGATGCCGATTGCCGACCGGTCTACGCCAACCAGGCCGCCCGGCGGCTCCTGGTCGGCGGGTCGGAGGGCGAGGAGCTGGGCCTGCCGCCGGAGGTGGCGGCGGCGGCCCGGCGATCCCTGCGCACCGGACAACCCAGCCGGACCGAGACCGCCCTGGGCCGGTCCTTCTATCTCTTCGACCTGGTCCCCCTGTCCGACGAGGGCTACCTCAACATCTACGGCCTGGACATCACCGACCTGCACCAGGCCCGGGAGGAGTTGCGCCAGGCCCGCGACCGGGCCCAGACCTACCTGGACGTGGCCGGGGTGATGATGGTGGCCCTGGACACCCAGGGGCGGGTGACCATGGTCAATCGCAAGGCCTGCCAGGTGCTGGGCCATGAGGAAAGCGAGATCCTGGGCCGCGACTGGTTCGACGGCTTTGTCCCGGCGGCGATCCGGCAATCGGTGCGCCAGGTCTTCGACAAGCTGGTGGGCGGCGAGCTGGAGCTGATCGAGCGCTACGAAAACCCGGTGCTCACCGCCGACGGCGGCGAGCGCCTGATCTCCTGGCGCAACGCCTATTTCCTGGACGACCGGGGAACCCTGCTCGGCGCGCTCTGCTCGGGCGAGGACATCACCGAGGCCCGCCGGATGCAGGAGCGCCTGCGCCAGAGCGAGCAGCAATTCCGCCGCGCCTTTGACCTGGTGCCCATCGGCATGGCCCTGGTGGCCCCGGACACCCGCCTGATCCAGGTCAACGCCCGCATGGCCCAGCAGGTGGGCTACCAGCCCGAGGAGATGCTGGGCCGCTCCTTCGAGGAGTTCGCCCATCCCGAGGACCGGGGCAAGGGCACCGAGCGCCTGCGGGCCATCGCCGAGGGCCGCCAGGAGTCCAACCAGGCCGAGAAACGCTACCTGCACCGCGACGGCCACCCGGTCTGGTGCAAGGTGGGCAACTCGCTGGTGCGCGACGAAAAGGGCGAGCCGGCCCTGTTCGTCAGCTACGTGATGGACGTCAGCGACCAGCGCCGGGCCGAGGAGGAGCGCCGCCGCCTGGAATCCCAGATCCAGCACGCCCAGAAGCTGGAGAGCCTGGGGGTGCTGGCCGGCGGCATCGCCCACGACTTCAACAACCTCTTGGTGGCCATCCTGGGCAACGCCGACCTGGCCCTGATGGACCTGCCGCCCGAGGCCCCGGCCCGGGGCCGGGTCCTGGCCCTGCGCGACGCGGCCATCCGGGCCTCGGAGCTCAGCAACCAGATGCTGGCCTATTCCGGCAAGGGGCGGTTCATGGTCGAGGCGTTGAGCCTCAACCGCCTGGTGGAGGAGATGGCCAACCTGCTCCAGGTCTCCATCGCCAAGAACGTGGTGCTCAAGTTCAACTTCCACCCCCAGCTGCCCCTGGTGGAGGCCGACGCGGCCCAGATCCGCCAGGTGGTGATGAACCTGATCACCAACGCCAGCGAGGCCATCGGCAGCAGGAGCGGGGTGGTGAGCCTATCCACCGGCCTGACCGAGGTGGACCGCGGCTATTTCTCCGGCACCTTCGTGGACGACGAGCTTCCCGAGGGCTACTACGCCTATCTGGAGGTCAGCGACACCGGCGAGGGCATGGACGCCGACACCCGGCACCGCATCTTCGATCCCTTCTTCACCACCAAGTTCACCGGCCGGGGCCTGGGCCTCAGCGCGGTGCTGGGCATCGTGCGGGGACATCGCGGGGCGATCAAGGTATACTCCGAGCCTGGTCGCGGCAGCTCCTTCAAGGTGTTGCTGCCCATCTCCCAAAAGGAGGCCAAGACCATGATCGGCGAGGAAAAGACCGCCTGCGCCCGGGAGGACGGCGGACGCGGGAGATTGGTCCTGGTGGTGGACGACGAGGAGTCGGTGCGCTCGGTGACCAAGATGATGCTGGAGCGGGCCGGCTACCGGGTGCTGACCGCGGCCGACGGCCGCGAGGGGGTGGACGTCTTCGCCCAGCACCACCAGGCGCTGGGGGCGGTGCTCCTGGACATGACCATGCCCCACCTCAACGGCGAGGAGGCCTTTGGCGAGATGCGGCGCATCAACCCCGGGGTGCCGGTGGTCCTGGCCAGCGGCTACAACGAGCAGGACGCCACCACCCGGTTTTCGGGCAAGGGCCTGGCCGGGTTCATCCAGAAGCCCTTCCGCATGCAGAAGCTCCTGGAAAAAGTGGACCGGGCCATCCGGGGCGACCTGGCCTGACCTCCGGGGCCGGGGCTAGGCCCCGGCCAGGCGTTGGCGGCGCAGGCCGGCCAGGTGGGCCACCCGGGCCCGCAGGTTGAGCAGGTAGGCCGGCTCGGGCTGCTTGGGCTGGGGCCGGCGGTCGTACTCCCCGGCCTTGACTCGCATGGCCACCCGCTCCTCGTCGCCCTGCTCCTCGTCCAGCAGCCGCTCCACCCACTCCCGGAACTCCAGCGCGGCGGTCAGGGTCCGCTCCAGGCGGGGACGCACGTCCGGGCCGGTGAAGACCTCGGTGTGGCCCTGGCACAGCACCCGGGCCGGCAGCTGCAGCAGGCGGCGCACCGAGGCCAGATAGGTCTCGAAGTCCACCAGGAACTCGGTGACGATGTAGCCGGTGTGGTCGGTGCAGCCCACCGCCTCCGAGGCCACCAGCACTCCGCGCTCGGGGATCCAGTAGCTGAGGAAATCCCAGGTGTGGCCCGGGGTGGCCAGGACCTGGAGGGTGGTCCCGTCGCCCAGGTCGATCTCCTGGCCGTCGGCCAGCACCAGGTCCACCGCGAAGGGCTCGAAGGCCTCCGGCCCGATCAGCTCCGGCCGCTGGTTCGCGAAGCGGGCGCGGCCCTCCTGGTTGAGGCGGGCCATCAGGGCCAGGGCGTTGGGCCGGGCCAGGATGGCGGCGGCCCGGGCCGAGGCGGCGATGGTCAGGCCGGGAAAGGTTTGCTTGAGCACCGCCGCCGCGCCGCAGTGGTCGAAGTGGACGTGGGTCAGGAACAGATAGGCCGGTGGGCGGTCCCGGAGGACCGCGCGGGCGTCGCGGGCGTAGGCCCGCCCCAGGCAGGCCAGGCCGGCGTCGAAGAGCGCGGGGCGGGGGGCGTCCAGCAGGTAGCTGGGCACCTGGGCCCAGCCCAGGACATGGAAGCCCGGCCCCGCCGGGCCGACGTCGCGCAGGATCATGCTCGCTCCCTCGCTGTTTTCAGGACCCTGGCCGGGGGGGTGCGGCCAAGGCCCTTTATCGTATAATATAGTTTCAACCTCGTGACCGCTAATCAGCGTCGCTAATCCGCCTGCCCGGTTGGAGTTGGTCTTGCATCTGTGCATGGCGTCAACCTCGCGGGCGAGGGGGATGGGGTCGTGAGTTGGCATCTGCCGGCACTGGTGGCCCACCTGCTCGCCCTGCTCCTGCTCCTGGGCCTCTACGCCTTCCTCTTCGCGCACTACCGCCAGCGCTACCTGGGTCTCTGGACCGCCTCCTGGGTGGCCTACCTCCTGCGCATCCTCTTCGAGATCTGGATGACCAGCCACCAAGCGGGGCCGGTGGTCCTGATCCTCGGCCAGGTGGCGGCCCTGGGCGCCGGGATGCTGCTGGCCGCCGGCACCGCCGCCCTGCTGGAGCGCCGCTTCCACTGGATCTGGCATCTGATGGGCGGGCTCTGCGCCCTCTGGATCGTGGCCGCGACCCTGGGCGGAATGGACTTTCTCTGGATAACCCTGCCCAATTTCACGTTCCAGGGCGTCATTTACGCCTGGACCGGCGCGGCGGTGATGGGCTCCTCCCGCCTGGGCCAAAGGGGCCGCCGGCTGTTGGGCTGGAGCCTCATCGTCTGGGGCCTGCACAAGTTCAACTACCCCTTCCTGCTGCCGGTGGCCTGGTTCGCGCCCTGGGGCTTCGGCCTGGGCGCCCTGCTCTCCCTGGCGGTGGCGCTGGGCCTGCTGCTGGCCTTTTTCGATCTCAGCCAGCGGCAGTTGCAGGCCAGCCGCCGGCGCTACCAGGCCCTGTTCGAGGCGGTCAACGACGGCATCTGCATTTTCCGCCTCGGTCCCGACCGCGCCCCCCAGCCCTACCTGGAGGTCAACCCCGCCTATTGCCGCCTGCTGGGTTACGAGCGCGAGGAGCTCCTGCGCCGCACCGCCCGGGACAACCTGAGCCCCGGGCGGCGGGGCGAGGTCATCGCCGAGGTGGAGCGCCTGCTGGCCGAGGACCGCCTGATTTTTGAGACCGAGCTGCTCCCCAAGGAGGGTCCGCCGCTGCCGGTGGAGGTCAGCGCCCAGGTCATCGAGCTGGATGGCCAGCCCACGGTGGTGGCGGCGGTGCGCGACATCCGCGAGCGGCGACGCGCCCAGGAGCTGGCCGCCGACCTGGCCGCCATCGTCACCGCCAGCGAGGACGCCATCCTCAGCCTGTCCATCGCGGGCGAGATCCTGACCTGGAACCGGGGCGCGGAGCGCATCTATGGCTACGCGGCCGAGGAGGTCGTCGGCCGCTCCATCTCCATCCTGATTCCCGAGGACCTGCCCGGACAGTGGGATCATATTCGCCGACGGCTGGAGACCGGCGAGGCCATCCGCCACCTGGAGACGGCGCGGGTCGCCAAGGACGGCCGCCGGGTCCAGGTCGCGCTGAGCATCAGTCCCATGCGCGACGCCCGGGGCCGCGTCACCCGGGTGGCCGGCATCGCCCGCGACATCACCTCGGCCCGGCTGGTGGAAGAGGAGCGCGAGAGCATGCGCGCCCAACTGCGCCAGGCCCAGAAGATGGAGGCGGTGGGCACCCTGGCCGGTGGTATCGCCCATGATTTCAACAACATCCTGGCGGCCATCCTGGGCTACACCGAGATGGCCCTGGACAGCCTGGACCCGGACGCGCCGACCCGCGAGGACCTGCTCCAGGTGATCCAGGCCGGGGAGCGGGCCCGGGACCTGGTGCGCCAGATCCTCGCCTTCAGCCGGCGGACCGACCAGACCCCGCTGCCCCTGCGTCTGGGACCCCTGCTGGCCGAGGCGGCCAAGCTGCTGCGCGCCACCCTGCCGGGCCACCTGGAGCTGCGCCTGGAGCGGACCACGGACGACGACCTGGTGCGGGCCGACCCCACCCAGCTCCACCAGGTGGTGCTGAACCTGTGCACCAACGCCGCCCAGGCCCTGGGGCGGCGACGGGGCCTGATCCAGGTGAGCCTGACCGAGGCCGGACCCGAGGAGGCCGGCCTGGATTCGGACCTGGAGCCCAGCCTTTGTCTGAGCGTCCGCGACGACGGCCCCGGCATCCCGCCCGAGGCCCGGGAACGGGTCTTCGACCCCTTCTTCACCACCAAGAGCCCGGGCGAGGGCACCGGCCTGGGCCTGGCCGTGGCCCATGGCATCGTCCAGGCCCATGGCGGCCGGATCGAGGTCGAGAGCGAGCCGGGCCAGGGCGCGGTCTTCAGGGTGTTCCTGCCCCGCTGCCGGGCCGAGCCCGGGACCGGTCCCGCCCCCGAGCCCGCGCCGCCCGGGGGCTGCGAGCGCATCCTGCTGGTGGACGACGAAGCGGCCCTGGTGATGATCACCACCCGGATCCTGGAAAGACTGGGCTACCGCGTGTCCGCCCACCGCTCGCCGGCCCAGGCCCTGGCCGACCCCACCCCCTGCGACCTGCTCCTGACCGACCTGAGCATGCCCGGCCTGACCGGCCTGGAGCTGGCCCAGGCCCTGCGCCAGCGGCGGCCGGGGCTGCCGGTGATCCTGTGCACCGGCTATGGCGAGCGCCTGAGCGCCGCGGACCTGGCCGAGGCCGGGGTGGCCCGGGTCCTGACCAAACCGGCGTCGGCGGCCCAGTTGGGCCTGGCGGTGCGCCAGGTCCTGGACCAGGCCGCGGACCACCGGGGCCAGGCCTGAGCTCGGGCCCGGGGCCAGGCCGCCGCCCTGGCCCCAAGGTCATTCCCTCTGGGTCTGACACCCCGAATCTTACTCCGGCTTTAATGGTTCGCGCCGAAAATGCACGGGCGGGGATGTGCCTTGCCCCGACAAAGAAAGCGCCGGTTTTGGCCTTGGATTTCGTGGGGGCGGGGTTCATCCCCACCCGCATTTTGTCTTTTGCTGAAAATGATAGGGACGATGACACGCATTGCTTTCCGTCCCGGCGCTGTCTTGGTTTTTAGACACCCGGCGGTTTGGCGCGGGGTAGTTCATTCCCACCTGGGCGCCAAGAATAAAGTGTGACTTAGTACCGTCTGGCTTTTCCCCGCCCACTTGGCGTATCATTCAGGGTAAGTAATTAAAAACAAACCCGCCCGCCCCTTCGCCCGAGGTCGTTTCGCCCCAGGTGAACTCCCACGGTTTCATCCTATCTTCACGCACCGGGAGAGCAACATGATCAAACTGAGTCTGGGTAAAAAGCTGGTGGTCGGCGGTGCGGCGCTGGTGATCATTCCGGTGCTGGTGGTGAGCCTGTTTTCGCAGAATTCATCGGGCGCGCTGATGGAGCGCCAGGCCAAGGAGCAGACCCGGGTGGTGGCGGCGCGGTTGGCGGCCCTGGCCAACGCCGTCCTGAACGCCGAGTTGCGGATGGCCCTGGAGCTGGCGGCCGGCAACACCCCCATCCGGGTGGCGGCCAAGGTGGCCCAGGACGGGGCCCAGGCCTCGGCGGCGGACATCGCCGACCTGGACCAGAAGCTGACCATGGCCATGAAGGAGATCGGCCAGAACTACGAGGGCCTGTATGTCAGCGACGCCAGCGGGGTGGTGATCAGCGACGGCGTCGGCGGCGCGTACAAGGGCATCAGCGTGGCCGACCGGGATTATTTCGCGGCGGCCAAGGCCGGCAAGGCCACCATCGGCGCCGCGGTGAGATCCAAGAAAACCAACCTGCCGGTGGTGGTGGCGGCGGCCCCCATCCCCAGCGCCAAGGGCTTCGTGGGCATGCTGGGGGTGGTCTACAAGCTGGACAACCTCAGCCAGGAGATCGCCGGTTTCAAGATCGGCGCCACCGGCTACGCCTACATGGCCGATCAGCGCGGCCTGCTGGTGGCCCATCCCGACCCCAAGCTGTTGCTGGAGCTGAACATCCGCAAGCTCCAGGGCATGGAGGGCATTTCGCGGCGCATGGCCGCCGGCGAGGCCGGGGTGGAGGACTACGTCTACAAGGGCGTGGACAAGATCGCCGGCTTCGCCCCGGTGCCGGTGGCCGGCTGGTCCATCGCCGCCACCCAGGACAGCGATGAATTCCAGGCCCCCCTGCGCCAGATCCGCAATGGAGTCAGCCTGATCGGCCTGATCTGCCTGGTGGCGGCCCTGGGCGGCATCTGGCTGTTCGTGCGCGGCATCAACCGGCCCATCATGCGGGTGGTGGACGGCCTGGGCGAGGCCTCGACCCAGGTCACCAGCGCCGCCGGCGAGGTCTCCTCGGCCAGCAGCCAGTTGGCCAGCGGGGCCAGTGAACAGGCCTCGGCCCTGGAGGAGACCTCCTCGGCCCTGGAGGAGCTGGCGGCCATGGTGCGCAGCAACGCCGAGCACGCCCAGCAGGCGGACAAGCTCAGCCAGGCCTCGGGTCAGAGCATGGACCAGGCCGGCCGCTCCATGCGCGAGCTGACCGGCTCCATGCAGGAGATCAGCGCGGCCAGCGAGGAGATCCGCAAGATCATCAAGACCATCGACGAGATCGCCTTCCAGACCAACCTGTTGGCGCTCAACGCCGCGGTGGAGGCGGCCCGGGCCGGCGAGGCCGGGGCCGGCTTCGCGGTGGTGGCCGAGGAGGTGCGCAACCTGGCCATGCGCGCCGGCGAGGCGGCCAGGAACACCGCCGACCTGATCGAGGGCACGGTGGCCAAGATCAAGGGCGGGGCGGAGCTGGTGGGCCGGGCCAACGCCGCCTTCGGGGAGCTGGCCACCAGCTCGGAGAAGGTCAGCGAACTGGTGGGCGAGATCGCGGCGGCCAGCAGCGAGCAGTCCCAGGGCATCGACCAGATCAACCAGGCCGTGACCCAGATGGACCGCCTGACCCAGTCCAACGCGGCCAACGCCGAGGAAACCGCCAGCGCGGCCGAGGAGATGAACGGCCAGGCCAAGCACATGCGCCAGTTCGTGGACGACCTGTCCAACCTGGTCAGCGGCGGCGGGCGGACGGCCCTGGTCAAGGAATCGGAGTCGCCCCGGCCGGCCCGGCCCCGGGGGACGGCCAAGGCCCAGTCCCCGGCCCTGAGGCCGGCCCCGGCCCGCCAGGCGCGCCTGGAGCCCCCGGCCAGGCCGGCGGCCAGGCGGCCGGAGGAGGAATTCCCCCTGGACGACAGTGAATTCAAGGACTTCTAAGGCGTTTCAGCCAGGGTTCTGACGACAACGCCCCGGGCCATCGGCCCGGGGCGTTGTTTTTGATCCTGGTTTTTCATCCTCACTCCCGCTGGCGGGGCCAGCCGGCGACGCTTCTAATTATTTGCGCCCCCCATGGTTTAATCCTATCATTGTAAGTACAATTTAATAAGTAAGACTCAAATGCCGCCCCATCCGGTTGGTCGACCTCCTTGCGAGGTTGGTCCGCGATGTCGCTTCGCGCACGAAAGAATTGACCGATCAACGTGCCTTGGGGAGAACAACATGATCAAGTTGAGTCTGGGCAAGAAGCTATCCATCGGAGGGGCGGCCCTGGTGGTGATCCCGCTGCTGTTCGTGGGGCTGTACGCCCAGTACGAGGCGGGAAGGCATCTGGAGGAGCAGGTCTATGAGAACGCCGCCGGCACCGCGGCGCGGTTGGCCGAGTTGGCCGACAGCATGATGCGCGCGGAGATCAAGCTGGCCAAGGAGATGGCCGCCGGCAACACCACGATGCGGGTGGCGGCCAAGGTGGCCAAGGACGGGGTCCAGGCCTCGGAGGCCGAGATCGCCGACCTGGGCCGCAAGTTCCAGGAGGCCACCAAGCAGATCGGCGAGGACTACGAGGGCATCTCGGTGGCCGGGGTCGATGGCGTGATCATCGCCGACGGCGTGGGCGGGGCCCAGAAGGGCATCAACATCGGCGAACGCGATTATTTCAAGGCCGCCAAGCAGGGCCAGGTCAGCATAGGCGTCCCGGCCAAGTCCAAGGCCAGCGGGCGGCCGGTGGTGGTGGCCTGCGCGCCGGTCCCCTCGGACTCGGGCTTCGTGGGGGCCATGCTGCTGGTGATCAAGCTGGACCGCCTGGCCCAGCAGATCACCGGCAAGAAGATCGGCCACACCGGCTACGCCTTCATGGTGGACAAGCGCGGCATGATCGTGGCCCACCCGGACCAGAAGCTGGTCCTGGAAACCAACATCAAGGACCTGCCGGGCATGGAGGGCATCACCCGCCGCATCCTGGCCGGCCAGGCGGGGGTGGAGGAGTACAACTTCAAGGGGGTGGACAAGGTGGCCGGCTTCGCCCCGGTGCCCCTGACCGGCTGGGCGCTGGTGGTCACCCAGGACGCCAGCGAGTTCACCGCCCCCATTCAGGATATGCGCTACGGGGTCAGCCTGATCGGCCTGATCTGTCTGGGTTTGGCCCTGGTGGGGATCTGGTTCTTCGTGCGCGGCATCAACCGGCCCATCATGCGGGTGGTGGATGGGCTGGGCGAGGCCTCGACCCAGGTCACCAGCGCCGCCGGCGAGGTCTCCTCGGCCAGCAGCCAGTTGGCCAGCGGGGCCAGCCAGCAGGCCTCGGCCCTGGAGGAGACCTCCTCGGCCCTGGAGGAGCTGGCGGCCATGGTGCGCCAGAACGCCGAGCACGCCCAGCAGGCGGACAAGCTGAGCCAGGCCTCGGGCCAGAGCATGGACCAGGCCAGCCGCTCCATGCACGAGCTGACCGGCTCCATGCAGGAGATCAGCGCGGCCAGCGAGGAGATCCGCAAGATCATCAAGACCATCGACGAGATCGCCTTCCAGACCAACCTGTTGGCGCTCAACGCCGCGGTGGAGGCGGCCCGGGCCGGGGCGGCCGGGGCCGGCTTCGCGGTGGTGGCCGACGAGGTGCGTTCCCTGGCCATGCGCTCGGCCGACGCGGCCAAGAACACCGCCGACCTGATCGAGGGCACGGTGGCCAAGATCAAGGGCGGGGCGGAGCTGGTGGGCCGGGCCAACACCGCCTTCGGGGAGCTGGCCGCCAGCTCGCAGAAGGTCAGCGAACTGGTGGGCGAGATCGCGGCGGCCAGCAGCGAGCAGTCCCAGGGCATCGACCAGATCAACCAGGCCGTGACCCAGATGGACCACCTGACCCAGTCCAACGCGGCCAACGCCGAGGAAACCGCCAGCGCGGCCGAGGAGATGAACGGCCAGGCCAAGCACATGCGCCAGTTCGTGGACGACCTGTCCGCCCTGGTCACCGGCCAGGCCGGCGACGCGCTCCCGGACCGGTCCGCGCCCCGCTCCCGTCCGGCCGCCCCGCCCCGGCCCGCGGCCAAGGCCCAGTCCCCGGCCCTGAAGCCGGCCCCGGCCCGCCAGGCGCGCCTGGAGGCCCCGGCCAAGGCCAAGCGACCCGAGGAGGTCATCCCCCTGGACGACGGCGACTTCAAGGACTTCTAGTCTAGGTCCGGCCCGCCCGGGCGACAGGAAAGGGGCCCTGGTCCAATGGACCAGGGCCCCAACCCCCTCCCCCCCGACTTACGGCTAGCCCTTGGTCTGGGCGTAGCCGATGGTCTGCAAGGCCTGCCTGATCTCGTCCAGGCTGGTGGGATCGTCGATGGTCGACGGCACGCTGAAGCCCTGGGCGTCGGCGATCTTGCGCATGGTGCCGCGCAGGATCTTGCCCGAGCGGGTCTTGGGCAGCCGGGGCACCACCACCGCCTCCTTGAAGGCGGCCACCGCCCCGATCTGGTCGCGCACCATCCGCACCAGCTCCTGCTTGATCTCGGCCGGGTCGCGGTTCACCCCGGCCTTGAGCACCACGAAACCCACCGGAAGTTGCCCCTTGAGGTCGTCGGCCGCGCCGATCACCGCGCACTCGGCCACGTCCGGGTGCTGGGCCACGATCTCCTCCATGGCCCCGGTGCTGAGCCGGTGGCCGGCCACGTTGATCACGTCGTCCACCCGGCCCATGATGTTGACGTAGCCCTCGGTGTCCATGAAGCCCTCGTCGCCGGTGAAGTAATAGCCGGGATAGGGCCGCATGTAGGAGTTGAGGAAGCGCTCGTCGGCCTGCCACAGGGTGGGCAGGGTGCCCGGCGGCAGGGGCAGCTTCACCGTCACCACCCCGGGGTTGCCCCGGGGGGCCTCCTGGCCGTTGGCGTCCAGGATGCGCACGTCATAGCCCGGCACCGGCTTGGTGGCCGAGCCGGCCTTGATGGGCAGCATCTCCACCCCCAGGCAGTTGCCGGCGATGGCCCAGCCGGTCTCGGTCTGCCACCAGTGGTCGATCACCGGGCGTTGGATCAGGTCCTGGGCCCAATAGTAGGTGTCGGGGTCGGTGCGCTCGCCGGCCAGGAAGAGGTACTTGAAGCCGCCCAGGTCGTACTTCTTGAAAAACTCGCCCCGGGGGTCCTCGCGCTTGATGGCCCGGAAGGCGGTGGGCGCGGTGAACAGCACCTTGACCTGGTGCTGGCTGATGACCCGCCAGAAGGCCCCGGGGTCGGGGGTGCCCACCGGCTTGCCCTCGTAGACCACGGTGGTGCAGCCCAGGATCAGGGGGGCGTAGACGATGTAGGAATGGCCCACCACCCAGCCCACGTCGCTGGCCGCCCAGTAGACGTCGCCCGGGGCCACGTCGTAGATGTGCTTCATGGACCAGGCCATGGCCACGGCGTGGCCGCCGTTGTCGCGCACGATGCCCTTGGGCAGGCCGGTGGTGCCGGAGGTGTAGAGGATGTAGAGCGGGTCGGTGGCCTGGACCGGAACGCACGCGGCCGGGGTGGCCTGGGCCAGGCTCTGGCGCCAGTCGTAATCGCGGCCGGGGATCAGTTCGGCCGCGGCCTGGGGCCGGGCCAGGATCAGGCAGCTCTGGGGCTTGTGGTTGGCCAACTCGATGGCCTTGTCCAGGAGCGGCTTGTAGGCGATGACCTTTTTGACCTCGATGCCGCAGGAGGCGCTGACGATGACCTTGGGCTTGGCGTCGTCGATGCGGATGGCCAGCTCCTTGGGGGCGAACCCGCCGAAGACCACCGAGTGGATGGCCCCCAGCCGGGCGCAGGCCAGCATGGCCACCAGGGCCTCGGGCACCATGGGCATGTAGATGACCACGGTGTCGCCCTTGGCCACCCCCAGGCCCTGGAGCGCCCCGGCGGCCTGGGCCACCTGCTCCAGGAGCTGGGCGTAGGTGTAGGTGGTGACGCTGTCGGTCACCGGGCTGTCGTGGATCACCGCCAGCTGGTCGCCCCGGCCGGCGGCCACGTGGCGGTCCAGGGCGTTGTGGCAGGTGTTGAGCTCCGCGCCGGGGAACCAGCGGTAAAAGGGCGGGTTGAAGTCGTCCAGAACCCGGTCCCATTTCTTGTACCAGGAGATGGCCTCGGCGGCCTCCGCCCAGAACCGGTTGGGATCTTGGATGCTTTTCTGGAAGACCTCCTGGTATTTGCCCATCTCGCCCCTCTCCCCCCTGGACCCGGACCCCCGGGCGCGGCGTGGCGTTTAGACGCGGGACGGACCAGCCCCCGGGGCCGTCCGCCTTCTCATGGTAGGAAATGGCTGGGCCAATTAGCCATGGGGGGAAACCCGTATTTGACGGGGGGAAGACCCTACCCCCAGCGGGGAAAGGGGATTTTTTTATCGAGTGAAAACAAAGGAATTGATTTGCCCAGTCCTTTTGACGTAGGCTGGGGGCAACCTGATCGCTTGGTGGCGGACGGCGATCCGGCCAAAGGGTGGGGAGCCCGGTGGCCGGGATGGCGCGCCGAGGGGAGCGCCGGAGCCTGCGTCGTGCCGCCGCCCAAGGGAACGGGGGAGAGGAGGCTGCCCTGGGGGCCGGCTGGGCGCGCGTCGCCGAGTCCGGAGAGGGGCGGCCTCCGTTTTTGGGGAGCGCGACGACCGTCCCGGCTTTGTAGCAAAATTGCTACACTTCGCTGGCCGCCAACCCGCCGGCCTCGATCTCCAGCCCGTGACGCTTGAGCTTCTTGTAGAGCAGGGTGCGGTGGATGCCCAACAGGTCGGCGGCGGCGGCCTTGTTGCCCCCGGTCTCGGCCAGGGCCTGGCGCAGGGCCTCGCGCTCGGCCCGGGCCAGGGCGTCCTTGAGCCGCCAGCGCCCGGGCCCCGGGCGGCTCCGGGGGGCCTTGCGCAGCTGAAACGGCAGGTCTTCCAGGTGGATGACCCGGCCGCTCATGCTGGAGTGGACCCGCTCCAGCAGGTTGGCCAGCTCGCGCACATTGCCCGGCCAGGGGTGGCCCACCAGGATCTCCTCCACCTCGGGACCGATGACAAAGGCCTCCTCGGCCCCGATCTGGTCCAGCTGGGCCAGCAGGTGACGGGCCAGGGGGATGATGTCCTCCCGCCGTTCGCGCAGGGGCGGCACCGGCAGGGGGATCACGTTGAGGCGGTAATAGAGGTCCTTGCGAAAGCGCCCCGCGGCCACCATCTGCTCCAGGTTCTGGTTGGTGGCGGTGATCAGGCGGAAGTCACTCTTGATCAGGTGGGTGCCCCCCACCCGCTCCAGCTCCTTTTCCTCCAGTATGCGCAATAGCTTGGGCTGCATCTCCAAGGGCAACTCCCCCACCTCGTCCAGGAAGATGGTCCCTCCGTGGGCCAGCTCGAACTTGCCGGGCTTGCCCTCGCTGCGCGCCCCGGTGAAGGCCCCGCGCTCATAGCCGAACAGCTCGGACTCGAACAGGTCGCGGGGGATGGCGGCGCAGTTGAGGCGGATGAAGGGGTGCAGGCGGCGGGGGCTGGCGTCGTGGATGGCCTGGGCGAAGAGCTCCTTGCCGGTGCCCGACTCGCCGCTGATCAGCACCGGGGCCTGGTTGGCGGCCGCCATCAGGGCCTCGTTCTTCAGGTCGCGGATGGCGGCGCTGACCCCCTTGATGCTGTCCATGGTGTAGCGGGTGGCGCGCAGGGAGATCAACTCGTTCTCGTAGAACTTCACCTTGGATTCCAGGAGCGACAGCTTGCGGGCCAGGCGGCTGACGTCGCGCACGTCCTTGAAGGTCACCTGGCCAAAAACCGCGATGACATTGCCGTTTTCATAGATGGGGATCCGCTGCACCACCATGTCCTGGCCCTTGATGCGGTGGGTGTAGTTGATCTCGGGCCGGCCGGTCTGGGCCACCAGGTGCATGCGGCTGTTCTCCACCACGTCGGTGACGTAACGGCCGATCTGGGCCTTGGGGTCCACCCCCAGAAAGCGGCCGTAGGGCTCGTTGAAGTGGGTGACGTAGCCATTGGCGTCCACCACCGCCACCCCGTTGTGGATGTGGTCCAGGATCAGTTGGTACATCCAGACCTTGCGCGCCAGGGCCGGCGGCAAGCCGGCCAACTCCTGGGGGGTTAGCTGGGTGATGGAGGGATCGGGCTGGGTGCGGGGGCGGCCGCGGTTGGGCATGCTGACTCCGTAGCTATCAAGATACATGTAGCATTATTGCTACGCATTATGACCTCCTGGGCCCCGCTGGCAAGGGGTCGCGGCGCAAGTTCACATTTTCATTTGCCGCCTAACCTTGCGCCCTCGCGCCCGAAATCGCGGCACCCCGTTCCGCCCTGGCGCAGCTGCTTCATAGCTGGCCCGGATATTGCTCATTCCCGGGACGCCGCCCATGACCAATCAGCCACCGCATGCTCCAGGGAGAAGCGCGCATGGATATCAGCGAACCGACCATCACCAAATCCGAAGTCCTGGTCCTGGACGACCCCGTCTTCCACGCCGGCAACGTCTGCATCGTCACCGGCGCGGCCAACGGCATCGGCCGGGGGGTCGCGGTGGCCGCGGCGGTCAACGGCCTGATGACGGTGGGGCTGGACATCAACCAGGCCGAAGGCATGAAGACCCAGCAGATGGCCCGCGACCTGGGCGGCCAGATGGTTTTCCTGCCCTGCGACCTGACCAGCGACCAGGAGATTGAGCGGGCGGTGGCCGAGGCGGCCAAGCTGGGGACCGTCAAGTTCCTGGCCAACATCGCCGGCCTGCAACACGTGGACGCCATCGAGAACTTCCCCATGGAGAAGTACGACCTGATGACCCGCATCATGCTGCGGGCCCCGTTCTACCTGGCCAAGCTCTGCATCCCCCACATGAAGAACAGCGACGACGGCCGCGGGGCCATCGGCAACATGTCCTCGGTCCACGGCCACATGTGCACCATGAACAAGTCGGTCTACAACATCACCAAGTTCGGCATGCGCGCCCTGTCCCAGTCCATCAGCGCCGAGGGCCAGGGCCAGGTGCGCGCCTTCAGCGTCAGCACCGGCTTCGTCAAGACCCCCCTGGCCCTGAACCAGATCCCGGCCCAGGCCGCCCAGCGCGGCATCACCCCGGAGGAGGTGGTCCGCGACGTGATGCTGGGCCGCTCCCGGGTCAAGGACATGATGAGCCCCATCGAGGCCGGCAACCTGTTCGTCTTCGGCTTCAGCCGGCACGGCAAATACCTGGTGGGCGGGGATCTGCTCTTTGACGGCGGCATGGTGCTGACCTATTAGGCCGGGAGGCCGGCCTGGGCGGAGGGGATGTTACAATCGGGGGGCCGGGCGCGGACCGAATCCGGTCCACCGGGCCCGCGCGCACCCCAAACCCCTTCCCACAAGGCGAGACGAGCATGAACGACACCGTCCAGATCATCGTTGGAATCATCTTCCTGGCCCTGGTCTACATGGCCACGCGCTACCTGGTGGCCAGGAAGATCATGACCGCGGCGCGGGGGATCGTGCGGGAGCTGACCCAGCGCGGGGCCCTGGACCCGGAGCGCGCGATCAGCTTCTCCTGGTCCAAGCCCGACTGGCTGCGCTTCGGCCTGCGCGACTACCGGCCCAAGGCCCTGGAGGGCCTCTTGGGTGCCGGCGTGGTGGGGCGCACCGAGGGCGGCCTGTTCTATCTGGCCGCCCGTCCGGAGACCCTGGACCAGACCCTGACCCAGTAGCCGGACCTCCCGGCGCCTGGGCGGGGCCGCGCTCCCCGCGCGCGAGCAGATCGGCGAGAGACGGGACGCTTCGGATCGTTGCGGTCCGCAGCGTCCCCGGGGAGGCATGATCGATTCACTGCAACCAGGCACACAGGGAGGGATGGATGAGCAAGTTATCACGCGGTCTTTTGGTGGCGCTGTCGTTGGCGCTGATGTTGGCGTTGGCGGGCGGTGCGTTGGCGGCGGAGAAGAAATACGCCAAGTTCGGGGAGGACGC